>Ga0114969_10000313_pt1 | contig 41083 bp, 41 predicted proteins | sample M_130807_MF_Meta_FD_87316 | JGI IMG/M metagenome (GOLD analysis project Ga0114969, IMG submission 87316) | Freshwater microbial communities from Lake Montjoie, Canada to study carbon cycling - M_130807_MF_MetaG | ecosystem: Environmental > Aquatic > Freshwater > Lake | place: Lake Montjoie... | reverse complement strand
GTGAACGGGCACGTAATCGCGCCCCACGACGTCGCCGACGAGGAGACACACACCGGAACCTCTGGCCCGGTCGGGGCTGCCTCAGGCGCTAACCCTGCGCCACCCCGCCCACCGATTCGTGGTGCGGCCGCCGAGGAAACACAACGACCGGACCATGATTCGGGGCCACGACCACACGACCGCCCGCGCGTGGACTTCGAGTCGATGCAGCAGCAGTCGATGGGCTGGATGCCGCCCATCCCGGTAGTCGGTGCGGTACTCGGCTTTGGCGCGCTGATGATCGGGTACATGGTGATGCGACGCCGGCGCGCCACCAAGAAGCGCCAGATCGCACAGATGGCCGCCGCGGGCTCGATGGCCGCGGCGGGTGCGCTGGGGAAGGCCGCGAAGCGTTGGGGTCAGCGCGCGGCAGACACCGACTGGGCCGAGGTGACCTCGAAGATGCGTGACGACCTCAGTCGCATTCGCGACGACGCAGCACGCATGCGTGACGACTTGGCGTCCGCGACTCGCTAGGGCTCCAAACCGAGTCGATTGCTCAGGGTTCAACGCTGCTTCGCGCAGCGCGCCACGCGGGCGAGGTCGCAAGACCTCGCCCGCACTTCGTCGCCAACCGCTTGCGGGCGGCGACCGACAGCGCAGTTACATGTGCTGTCCGCCGTTGAGCGAGAGCTGCGAGCCGGTAAAGAAGCCACCCTCGGTGCAGAGGAATCGCACGATCGCCGCAACCTCGTCGGCGGTGCCGAAGCGACCGAGCGGGATGTTGGCGAGCACCGCGGTCTTCACCTCGTCGCTGAGCGACGCCACCATGTCGGTCTCGATGAAGCCCGGGCACACCGCATTCACCGTGATCTGGTTGCGCGCGAGCTCCTTGGCAGCGGTCTGCGTAAACGCAATCACGCCGGCCTTCGCGGCGGCGTAGTTCGCCTGACCCACGTTGCCCATCTGCCCGATGATCGAGGAGATGTTGATGATGCGTCCGTAGTTCCGCTCCCGCATACCGGGGACGACCGCCGACGTGCAATAGAACATCGAGGACAGGTCGGTCTTGATGACCGTGTCCCACTCCTCGACGGACATACGGGCGATCGTGCGGTCGCGATTGATGCCCGCGTTGTTCACCAGAATGTCGACCTTGTCATACGACTCAATCGCCGAGTCGATGAGCGACTTCGCCGCCTCGGGATCCGAGACGTCGGCGCGCACGACCAGAGCCTGACCGCCGTCCTTGATGATCTCCATGAACGTCGCGTTCGCAGAGGCCTGGTCGTTCGTGTAGTTGATGATCACCGTCGCGCCGGCCTTCGCCAGCTCCAGCGAGCAGGCCTTGCCGATGCCTCGGCCGCCACCCGTCACCACCGCGATCTGACCGTCCAGCGGTCCAGCCATGCCGTTCCCCCCTCGAAACTGCCGCCCCGTTCTCCGGGCGCCCGCGCAATGCTACGGTGCTAGCCGAGGGAGCGCTGCATGCCCAAGCTCATCAGCTTCGATATCGACGGCACCCTGGAGGCGGGCGACCCACCGGGTCGCGTGACCTTCGAGATGGTCCGCCGGGCTCGCAAGCTCGGGTACATCATCGGCAGCGCCTCGGACCGCCCGGTCTCAGTGCAGCGCGCCATCTGGGAGAAGGCCGGCATCGAGATCGATTTCGTCGTCCACAAGCACAAGCTGGACGAGATAAAAGCCCAATTCGAGGCCGACTCCTACCAGCACATCGGCGACACCAACATGGACGAGTACTACGCCGTCCTGCATGGCTTCGACTACCTCGATGTCGCCAAGGATCAGGCCGAGGAGTGGATGTTCCTCGAGGCCGTCGAGGAGGAGACCGAGGCCGAAGCGGCCGCTGAAGCCTCGACAAATGACAGCGCGGCGGCAGGGTAATCCACAACCGCCAGCGCTATGAACATTGGTGCATAGCCGTCGGATTCTGCTTCGCAACGGTAACGCCGCGCGTGATATCACTCTGTAACGTGTCACCTCAGCCATGACGACCGATCTCCTCCATACCGGCCCAATGCGCGGCACGCCCCTCGTCCTCGCCCACGGCGCTGGGACACCCATGGACCACACGTGGATGGAAGCCCTGGCCGGCGCCCTCGCCGAGCGCGAGGTGCACCTCGTGCGTTTCGAGTTCCCGTACATGGCCGCTCGGCGCCAGGGCCAGCGGCGTCCGCCTGACCGCCCGCCCGTCATCAGCGCCACCTGGCACGAGGTCATAGCCGCGCTCGGCGGAGGTGAGCGGGTGTTTATCGGGGGCAAATCCTTCGGCGGACGAATGGCCAGCCTCGTCGCGGACACCGAGCACGTGCAGGGCCTGGTCTGCCTCGGTTACCCGTTCCACCCCACCGGCAAGCCGACGCAGCTCCGCACGGAGCACCTCGCCAGCCTCGAGACACCGACGCTCATCCTCCAGGGCGAGCGCGACGCCTTCGGCAGCCGCGAGGAGGTCGAGAGCTACACACTCTCGAGCGCCATCGACGTGCGCTGGTTCGCCGACAGCGATCACTCGCTGCAGCCGAGGAAGGCGACGGGGCGGACGCTCGCGGACAACCTCGCGACGGCGTGCGACGCAATCGTCGAGTTCATGCGAGCCCACGGCTAGGCTCGCGGCGCTACCATCCCCGCGTCCGAGGGGGTGCGCCATGACCACTGCGTCCACTGCAACGTCCACGCTCACCGAGCAGGCCACGCGCTGGCTCGATGCATTCGAGACTGCGCTGACACAGCGTGACCTCGATGCGGTCATCGCGCTCTTCCACGACGAGTCGTACTGGCGTGACCTCGTGGCGTTCACCTGGAACATCAAGACGCTCGAAGGCCCCGCGCAGATCCGCGCGATGCTCGAGGCAAGACTCACCGATGTCGCACCTCGAGACTGGCGCATCGACGGCGAAGCGACCGAGGCCAACGACATCATCGAAGCCTGGGTGACGTTCGAGACGAGCGTCGCCCACGGTCGCGGTCGCCTGCGGTTGCGCGATGGCAAGTGCCTCACGCTGCTGACGGTCGCACAGGACCTCGACGGCCACGAGGAGGGACTGCGCTCAACGCGGCCCGTCGGTACGGAGAATCGCATCGTCCCCGGCATGAAGAGCTGGGGGCAGCTGCGTGCCGAGGAGGCCGCTGCGCTCGGCTACGAGCAGCAGCCGTACTGCGTGATCATCGGCGGCGGCCAGGGCGGCATCGCGCTCGGCGCACGCCTACGCCAACTCGATGTCCCCACGATCATCATCGAGCGCAACGCGCGTCCCGGCGATTCATGGCGCAACCGCTACGAGTCGCTCTGCCTCCACGACCCGGTCTGGTACGACCACATGCCGTACCTCCCGTTCCCCGATCACTGGCCCATCTACACGCCGAAGGATCAGCTCGGCGATTGGCTCGAGATGTACACGAAGGTCATGAACCTCAACTACTGGGGCTCGACCACCTGCACACACGCCGAGTACGACGAGGAGAGCGAACGCTGGACTGTCGAGGTCAACCGCGACGGCGAGGTGGTCACCCTGCGCCCGAACCACCTCATCCTCGCGACCGGCATGTCCGGTGTGCCGAACGTGCCCGCGCTGCCCGGTGCCGACACGTTCGAGGGCGCACAGATGCATTCGAGTGCATTCACCTCGGGCGCACCGTTTCGCGGCAAGCACGCGGTCGTGCTCGGCTCGAACAACTCGGCCCATGACATCTGCGCCGCGCTCTGGGCGAACGGAGCCGACGTCACGATGGTGCAGCGCTCGGGCACGACCGTGGCACGTTCCGACACGCTCGCGGCGAACCGCACGATCTATTCGCAGCAGGCCGCTGACGACGGCTTGAGTACCGAGACCGCTGACATGCTCTCGGCGGCGACGCCATACCGGCTAATGCACCTCGGCGGGATCGAGGGCACGAAGCGCATCCGCGAACGGGACGCCGAGTTCTACGCGGCGCTCGAGGCGGCCGGCTTCATGCTCGACTTCGGCGAGGACGAGTCCGGACTCGGCATGAAGTACCAACGCCGTGGCTCCGGCTACTACATCGACACCGGAGCGTCCGAGCTCGTGATCCGAGGCGACATCAAGGTGCGCAGCCGCGTGACGATCGAGCGCATCAATCCTCGCTCGGTCACCCTCAGCGACAGCAACGAGTTACCCGTCGACCTGATCGTGTACGCCACCGGCTACGGCTCCATGAACGGCTGGGCTGCCCGTCTGATCTCGCAGGAGGTCGCCGATCGCGTCGGCAAGGTCTGGGGCATCGGCTCCGACACCGCGAAGGATCCTGGGCCATGGGAAGGCGAGCAACGGAACATGTGGAAGCCGACCCAGCAACCCGGCCTCTGGTTCCACGGCGGCAACCTCGCGCAGTCGCGCTTCTACTCGAAGCTGCTCGCGCTGCAACTCAAGGCGCACTACGAGGGCATCGCCACGCCGACGTACGGCATGACGCCGCCACACCACCGCGAGTAGTCGGCCTCGAGACCTACGGGACGAGGTGCACGTGCGCATCGCCGTGCGGGTCGCCGACGTGCCCGACCACCACGAGGTGACCATCGCTCGTGCGCAGCACCTCCACGCGCGTGCCGTAGAGGCTCGTCAACGTCTCAGAGTTGATGATCTCATCGGGCGTGCCCGAGGCCGCAGTGCCGCGCACGAAGTAGATCACACGGTCGAGGTGCTCGAGCACTGGGTTCACGTCGTGCGCGACGATCACGACCGTCACACCGAGCCGCTTCGACACATCACCGAGCAGATCGGCGATCGCGCCCTGGTTCGGTAGGTCGAGGCTGTCCAATGGCTCGTCGAGGATCAGCAGCTCGGGCCGTGACACGAGCGCCTGCCCGATCAGCAGCCGCTGCTGCTCGCCACCCGATAGCTCGCCGATCGCGCGGTGCGCGTACGCCTCGGCGCCCACGAGGCGAATGACCTCGCGCACCTGATCCGCATCGCGCCGTCCGCGCTCCCCTGCGAGGAATCCCGGCAGCGGAATCCCCCACCGATGACCGTCGAGCCCCAGCCGCACGATATCGACGCCGCGTAGTCGCACGCTCGCATCGAAGTGGCGCCGCTGCGGCACATAGCCGATGCGTGTGCCAGCTCGTCCCGGTGGTAACCCGAGCACGGACGCCTCGGCAGCATGCATCGGACCGAGGCCCAACAGACCGGTGATGAAGGTCGACTTCCCCGTCCCGTTCGGCCCGAGGATCGCGACGAACTCGCCTTGCGTTATGTCGATATCGACACCGGCGAACACCACTCGATCGCCGTGGCGAGCCTCGGCGCCCCGCACGCGCACGGCGAGCTCGCGCGGTTGAGCGCTTCCCGTCTCCACGCGTGCCGTCACCTCGGTCATGGATGCTTCCTGATACTCAGTCTCACTTGAAGACGATATGAAGGTTCAGTGAGCCGGTCAATGCGACCCAGCAGGCCACCCCGTATCCTGCGATCGCTCCAGTGCACGGCAACCCACCTGCTGGTCCGAGGAGAACCCCGAGCCCATGGCAAACCGCCCCAGCGAGCGCCCGCGCGCCTTTTACGGCTGGTACATCACCGGCGCCGGCGCGTTGAACAACTTTGTGCTGTCGGCGATCACCTTCTGGGGCTTCGGCATCTTCGTGCACCCGCTCCGTGAGGAGTTCGGCTGGAGCAGCGCCCTCGTGGCGGCCGGGTTCTCCATCCGGAGCTTCCAGCAGGGCTTCCTCGCCCCGTTCGTAGGCGTGCTGATCGACCGGTTCGGGCCTCGCAAGATGGTGTTCGTCGGCACGGTCTTCTTCGCCGCCGGCTTCTTCATGTTCGCCGTGATGAACAGCATCTGGACGTACTTCGCGGCGAGCATGCTCATCGCGCTCGGGGCGAGCATCGGCTCCTTCACCTCGTTCACTTCCGTACTGATGCGCTGGTTCGTCCGTAAGCGTGGCCGCGCCATGGGCATGCTCAACTCCGGCAACGGCGCTGGGTACTTCCTCGTCCCGCTGCTCGCCTACGCGGTCACGCACTACGGCTGGCGCCAGGCGCTCGTGATGTGCGGGATCACGGCGCTCGTATTCGGCTTCGGTTCGGGCCTGATGATCCGTGACCACCCCGCCGAACTCGGCCTCTATGCGGATGGTGACGAGGGTGACGGACCAGTCGAGGCCGGTACGCAGATGGCGACGGTCCCACTCACGGGCGCGAGCGTCAGGGAGGCTCTGCACTCGCGCGCGTTCTACATGCTCTCGATCGCTCTCGCACTGAGCGGCGGCGCGGTCACCGCGTGGACCGTGCACACCATTCCGCATCTGCAGAACGTCGGCTTCTCGCTGACCGGATCGACGTACGTCGGCGTGGGCTACGCGGTCTGCCAGCTGCTCTTCCGGCCGACGGCAGGCGTGCTCGGCGATCGCTTCGGCCGACGGCCAATGTTCGTCGCCGGGTTCGCGTTCCTCAGCGTCGGGCTCGTGGTCTTCGCTTTCCTCACACCGGAGCGGCTCTGGTTGCTGCCGATCTACTACCTCACCTTCGCCTTCGGCCAGGCACTGTGGGTCGTCATGCAGGCGGCGACCGTCGCCGACTACTTCGGTGCGAGGCGGTTCGCGACCGTCAATGGCCTCGTGAACCTCGCGCAGATGCCGGTCGGCGTGCTCGCGCCGATCATCGTCGGCGCGGTGTTCGATCGCACTGGCACGTACACCATCGCATTCAGCGCACTCGCGCTGGGCCCGCTGCTCTCCGCGATCTGCCTCGCGCTCGCCCCGAAGCCGGCCGGCCTCGCGAACACCCCTGCGCCCCTCGCCCCCGTCGTCGCGAGCAGCACCGAGGGCGCCTCCTAGCCGTAGACTGCGGACACCTCGGAGCATCGAGGCGAGCAGGGGGCGCACCATGACCAACTCGAAGCACCGCATCGCGGTCATTCCCGGCGACGGCATCGGCAAGGAAGTCGTGCCCGAGGGTCTGCGCGTGCTCGACGCTGCCGCACGCCGATTCGAGATCAATCTTTCGTACGACCACTTCGACTTCTCGAGCGTCGAGTACTACGAGCAGCACGGCCAGATGCTCCCCGACAACTGGAAGGACCAGATCGGCGGACACGAGGCGATCTTCTTTGGCGCCGTCGGCTGGCCCGCGCGCGTGCCCGATCACATCTCGTTGTGGGGCTCGCTGCTGCTATTCCGTCGCGAGTTCGATCAGTACGTGAACCTGCGCCCGGCGCGCCTGATGCCCGGCATCATCGCACCCGTCGTGCGCCGCGACGGCTCGGCGCGCGAGCCAGGCGAGATCGACATGTTCATCGTGCGCGAGAACACCGAGGGCGAGTACTCGGCGATCGGCGGCCGCATGTACTCGGGCACCGAGCGCGAGATCGTGATGCAGGAGACCGTCCTGTCACGCATCGGCGTCGACCGCGTGCTGCGCTATGCGTTCGAGCTCGCACGTTCGAGGCCTGCAAAGCACCTCACGAGCGCAACGAAATCCAACGGCATCGCGATCACGATGCCCTACTGGGACGAGCGAGTCGAAGCAATGGCCGCCCAGTACCCCGACGTGCGCGTCGACAAGTTCCACATCGATATCCTCACCGCGCACTTCGTGCAGCGCCCCGAGTTCTTCGATGTGGTCGTCGCCAGCAATCTGTTCGGCGACATCCTCAGCGACCTCGGCCCCGCCTGCACCGGCACGATCGGCATCGCACCGAGCGCGAACCTCAACCCGACGCGCGAGATGCCGTCGCTGTTCGAGCCTGTGCATGGCTCGGCACCGGACATTGCCGGCAAGCACATCGCGAACCCAATCGGTCAGATCTGGTCAGGCGCGCTGCTGCTCGACTACCTCGGCTACCGCGAGGCACACGATGCGATCGTCTCGGCAATCGAGCAGGTGCTCGAGCCCGGCAGCGGCGCACCGCGCACCGCTGACATCGGCGGCAACGCCACCACCGAGGACCTTGGCAAGGCGATCGCCGCAGCAGTCGAGGCCGGCTCGTAGCCTCGAGCTAGCTGCCAGCGCTCGGCGCTGCGGCTCCGTCGCGAGCGGCCTCGGCGGCCGCAGCATCGGCTGCGCGCACCTGCGCGGCACGCTCGCCCACCGCGTCCGGCGTACCAAAGACCAGCGACATCGTCACGAGGTTGACGACGGCCAGGCCCATAAACGCCACCTGTAGTCCGGCCACCTCAGACGAGGCGCGCGAGGCGATAAGCACCACCACCGCCGTGCCCAGCGTGCCACCGAGGGTGCGGAACATGCCTCGGAGCCCGGTGATCGCGGCAATCTTGTCTGGCGCGAGTTCGATCGCTGCGTTGTTCGCGGCGGGGCCAGAAATCCCGAAGGCGATGCCGGTGAAACCGACTAGCACACTCAAGTAGACGAAGTTCGGCACGACCACACCCGCCACGTTGACGTCGTGATACCCACGCGATAGCAACACGAGCGTGATCACCATCAGCGCGAGGCCGAACAGGATCGGCTTGCGATAGCCCGTCCGCGGCAGATACATCGAGATCAACGCCGACGCGGCGGTCATCGCCGCAGCGCGTGGCGTCAGCAGCGCACCGCTGGCGGTGTGCGACATCCCATAGCCCTGCTGCGCGTAGAGCGGGATGAACGAGAACAGCCCGAAGATGCCGGCACCATAGAAGAAGTTCAGCGCATTCATGAATGCGAACTCACGGCGGCGCAGCAGCATCAGGTCGATCAGTGGCGAGCTCGCGCGCAGCTCTTGCCGCATGAAGGTCACCAGTGAGACCGCCGCAATCGCGAAGCTCGCGAGTACGACGCCCATGCTCGCGGCCTCGTCACGCTTGCCGAGCTCGGTCAGCCCGTACACCAGCGACAGCACCGCAAGGCTGAACAGCACCACACCCGGCACGTCGATCTTCGCCGACGACTTCGTGGGCGCTGTTGAAGCCGAAAGCAGCATGCGCGCCAGCACGACGACCCCGATCACCAGCGGCACCGTCGCGAGGAAGGTCCAGCGCCAGCCGAAATGCTCGACGATCACACCGCCGGCAGTCGGGCCGATCAGCGAGCCAATCGGGAACACCGAGGACATGAGGCCGATCGCCTGAGCGCGGCGCACCTCGAACGAGTCGCCGATGATGCCGTACGCCGAGGGGAGCAGGCTGCCGCCGGCGAGCCCCTGGAGCGCCCGCGCTGCGATCAACACGTAGATGTTCGGGGCGATCCCGCACAGCAGACTCGAGATCGCGAACACGACGAGGCCGCCCACGAACACCGTGCGGCGCCCGAGCTCATCGCTCAGCTTGCCAACGATCGGCATCGAAACTGCCTGCGCGAGCGAGAACACGGTGAGCACCCAGCCCACCCAGCGCAGTGGCGCGTGCAGGTCATCGACGATGTCTGGCAATGCCACCGCAATCGACGACCCCTGCATCGAGGTCACCAGCATGGCCAGTCCGACCAGGCTGAAGACCACGACCTGCCGCTGCGTGACCCGCGCATCCGTCGCTGCTGGTGCTGCCGTCATCCGTGCCACCCACCGTTCACGTTCAGGTACGAATGTGATGGTGCGAGGCTACTCCCCGGTCTGACTCGCGGCACACTCTGACGCGCGCGTGAGGAGCATCGCCCGCTCTCGCTCGTTCGAGGTCATCTCGGCGGCCGCCTCGAACTCCGCGCGCGCATCCTCGAACCACCCGAGCTGCATCAGCAGGTCGGCACGCACGCTCGGCAGCAGGTGATAGCCGCGCAGCGCACCATCCGCGACAAGGCGGTCGACGATCACAAGCCCTTCCGCCGGCCCGAACGCCCTCGAGACAGCGACCGCACGGTTGAGCTCGACGACCGGCGAGGGCGAAACCGCTGCGAGCGCGTCATAGAGCGCGGCGATGCGTTCCCAGTCCGTCTCGTCGGCGGTGCGAGCGCGCGCATGACACGCTGCGATCGCCGCCTGTAGCGCGTACTGTCCGAACGCACCGCCCAGCGACTCGGCACGTCCGAGTGCGGTCAGGCCGTGCTGGATGAGCATGCGATCCCAGCGCGAGCGGTCCTGGTCCATCAGCAACACCGGCTGACCGTCGCGCCCGAGCCGTGCATGTGTCCGCGACGCCTGGATCTCCATCAACGCCACGAGCCCGTGCACCTCGGACTCAGCAGGCGCGAGACCGGCGAGCACACGCCCGAGCCGCATCGCGTCCTCGCACAACGCGGGCCGCATCCAGTCCTCGCCCGCCGTCGCGGCATACCCCTCGTTGAATACGAGGTAGAGCACCTCCAGCACCGAGGACAGTCGCGCCTCACGTTCTGGCCCCGTCGGCACCTCGAACGGCACGTTCGCTTTCTTGAGCGTCCGTTTCGCCCGCACGAGCCGCTGGGCCACGGTCGTCACCGGTGTCAGGAACGCGCGCGCGATCTCCTCGGTGCTCAGTCCGCCGAGCAGGCGCAGCGTCAGCGCGACGCGCGCCTCGCGCGACAGCACGGGGTGGCACGCGATGAACATCAGCCGCAGCAGGTCGTCTTCGATGGTGTCGTCTGCATCGAGGTGGCTCAGATCCATCTCGTCTTCCGTCTCCTGCTCGCGACCGATCGTCTCGAGCTTCTGCCCCAGCCGCTGATTGCGGCGGAACATGTCGATCGCCCGTCGCTTTGCGGTTGCTGTGAGCCATGCTCCCGGGTTGTCGGGGATGCCCGACTCGGGCCACCGCTCCAGCGCCGTCACGAGCGCGTCTTGCGCGAGCTCCTCCGCGAGACCGACGTCACGAGTCATCCGAGTCAGGCCCGCGATGATGCGAGCCGACTCGATGCGCCAGATCGCCTCGATCGAGCGATAAACGTCGGTGGTCACAGTGGCTGGCTACCCTTCATGGATGACCGCAGGGTCCATCCAGACGACCTCCCAGATGTGGTGGTCGGGGTCCTGGAACGACCAGCCGAGCATGAACCCGTGGTCCTCCTGCTCGCGAGCCGGCGTGCCGCCGGCCTCGAGCGCACGGTTCACGAAGTCCACCACGGCCTCTCGGCTTTCGGCGGAGATCGCGATCAGCACCTCGGAAGTTGTGGCGGCGTCAGCAATCGCCTTCGGGGTGAAGGACTTGAAGCGCGGCTCGGTCATGAGCATCGCGTAGGCGTCCTCGTTGATGTTCATCATCGTGGATGTCTCGTTCGTGAATTGCTTGTTGAACGTGAACCCGAGCGCCTCGAAGAACGTCACGGATCGTTCGAGGTCATGCACGGGCAGGTTGATGAACACCTTGCGGGGTGTGGTCATGGTCGTGTCTCCTCAGTGGCCGCGGGGCTGCTACTGCTGCTCCATCTGCTCGCGCAGCCGGGTCTCCTGCTCACGCAACTCAGGCGTCATCAGATCACCGAAGCCTTCCGGCTCGTAGATGCGGCGAATCTCGATGTCCGAGGGACCGTGGAACGGGTTCGGCGCCCGCTTGATCCACTCGATTGCCTCTTCGAGCGTCTTCGCCTCGAGGATCCAGAAGCCGGCGATCAGTTCCTTCGCCTCGGCGAACGGCCCGTCGACGACAGTCCGGCTCGTGCCGTCGAAATGCACGCGCGCGCCCTTCGAGGACGGGTGCAGCCCCTCGCCGTACAGCATCACCCCGTTCTTCACGAGCTCTTCGTTGTAGTTGCCCATCGCCGTCATCAGCTCGGCGTCATCCATTGCGGGGCTGGTTTCCGTCTCGGACTCCTCGGTTGCCCGCACCATCGCCATGAATCGCATCTCGGTTGCCCTTCTCAGTTTTGACTCTACCCAGACGACGAATGGCGACCACCCAGATCGACATCGCCCGAGTCAATGACAGGAAATCTTTCAGAAATTCCGGTCCGTTCCAACTCTCACACGCCCGTTATGATGCCCGCTATGCCAAAGCGTGATGGCCTGCGCTCGAACCTCGCTGCCCTCGCCTACGCGGACTACCGGAACTTCTCCGTCTCCCTGCTGCTGACCCAACTCGGGGCGCAGCTCATCCAGACTGCAGTGCTCTGGCAGGTCTACGAGATCACCGGCAGTGCTGTCTTGCTTGGCCTGACCGGGTTCGCCCGAGCCGTGCCGCACATGGCCCTCTCGCTCGTGGGTGGTGTGGTCGCTGACCGCTTCAACCGCCGTCAGCTGATCCAGATCGGGCAGGCCTCGAACGCCGTGCTCGTCTTCGTCCTCGCGCTGGTTACCCTCAGCGGCCACGTGGAGCTCTGGCACCTCTACGCCATCACCTCGGTGAATGCGGCGGTCACCGCCGTCACGCAGCCGGCCCGCACCGCACTGATCCCGAGGATCGTGCCGCCGCACCTACTGGTGAACGCGATCGGCCTCAACGCCACCATCCAGCAGTCCGCCCAGATCTTCGGCCCGGCCCTGGGTGGGCTCGCGATCGGCACGATTGGCCTCGGCTGGGGCTACATGATCACCGCGGGCTCGTACATCGTGGCGATGGTGGCGCTGTTCTGGATGCGCACCCCGGCCATGCCACCCGCGACCGAGGACAGCCCGTGGCAGAGCTTCGTCGAGGGCATGCAGTTCGTCCGAGCACGCCCCGCGATCATCTCGCTGCTACTGATCGACGTGCTGCAGACGCTCTTCGGCGGCTACCGCGCCCTGCTGCCAATCTTCGCTGACCTGCTGCACGTCGGCGCTACCGGATACGGGGTGCTGAGCGCCGCACCGGGTGTCGGCAGCATCATCGGCGCGACGTTCATCCTGTCGCGCGGTGACATGCGCTACAAAGGGCTCTATGCCGTGACCGGGACGCTCGCGTACTGCGTCTCGCAGGCGCTGCTCTCGGCGTCACCGTGGTTCTTGCTGACGCTCGTCGCCGTCACGCTGCTCGGCGTCACGAACTCGATCCAGGTGATCCCGCGCAACACCGCGATCCTCTCGATGTCGCCGGATGCCCTCCGCGGCCGCGTCGAGGCATTCCGCAGCATGCTTGCCGGAGGCGTGCCGCCGCTCGGCTTCACACTTGCTGGCGCGTTGGCCGCGGCGTTCGGCGCGCCTATCGCGATGCTCATCGGGAGTGGCGCCTGCGCCGTGTTCGTCGTCGGCCTGGCCACGTTCCGTCGCGAGCTGCGCGACCCCGATCTCGGCGCGCCGCCACCCGAGCCCGCAGCCCCGGCGGTACTCACAGCATCGCAACCAAACTGATCATCAGATTAGAACAAGTGTTTCACGTGAAACAAACTGCATAGGCAGTTCCCTGAGCGTGCTACGCGAAGTCCTTCAGCGCGAGGATCTCCCCGCGCAGCCCCTCGGGCGTCACGTCCATGATCGCAACGGTCCCAAGGCGACGCAGCTGATGTGGCAGCGTCGGGGAGCCAGGGTTCACGAGCAGGATGCCCTCGTGCATCTCAGCGAGCTCCCAGTGGCTGTGGCCGAAGACGGCACCGTGCACCGGCACACCGAAGAACTGCTCGAGCCTTACCTCGAGCTGGCCCTCGGGCAGCGGATGGCGGTCGAGCACGCCTGGTCGCATCTCATCCACCCCGACAATCGCGAGGTCGTGCACCATCCCGATCGAGTAGCCCTCGATCTCCACGATCCGCTTCTCGACCACACGCGGGTCACCGATCACCGGCGCGGGGGCCACCTCGACGCCAGTCACCGGCGCGATCGTTTCGAGCCAGTCCAGGCACTCTGAGCTGTAGATGTCGCCCGCGTGCAGGATCATGTCGACACCTGCAAACGCACGCCGAATCTCCTCGGGCATCGGCCCCATCGCCGGCAAGTGGGTGTCCGAGATCAGCCCAACGCGCATGACGCATGCCCTTCGCGATTCGTGGAACCGCGCGCAGTGTACGTGGACACCCAGACGCACGCGACCGGGTCAACCTTGCGTTCAGGCGTGCGCGAACGCGTGCAGCCGTGATTTCGGGAGCATTCCTGACATCGCAACCGGTCATCGCAATGACCGCCTGAATCACTGGCCGACCGTGGCGAGGGTATGCCGTACCGGCGTTGGGCCGGCATGAAGCGCCATGCACACTGCCCCGCATGGCTAACGCACGCGAACATCTGACCCGAGCCCTCCGCACCGGCGCGCGCATCGCACTGCTCGCTCTCATCGTGAGCATCGCTAGCGGTGCCGGTGCGTTCGTGCTCGCCGCCGAACCAATCACTGAAGCGCTCGCATCGGCACCGCCGCGCGAGCTCGATCGGCTCAGCGCTAACCCCGCGTTGGTTGCCCCGTCACCAACCGCCACGGCAGCGCCGACTGAGGAAGACGCCGTTACGACCATCGTGAGCGCAGCGGTCATGGCAGCCCCCATCGAGACGCCACGCCCCACGCCCGCGCCCGTCGCGTCCTCGGCCCTCGCCCCAGTCCCGGCAGACAGCGGCACCATCGTCGCCGCGATCGAGGCGGTCTGGCCGCCCGAGCTCGTCCCAACAGCGATCCGCATCGCCTCGTGCGAATCGACCATGAACACGGCTGCACGGAACCGCTGGAGCGGCGCTACCGGCCTCTTCCAATCGCTCGGCCATGGGCCAGTGCCCGGCGATGCGCTCGGCCAGGCACAGCAGGCGCTCGCGATCTACAAGGAAGCAGGCCCGTGGTCGTCGAGCGCGTACTGCTGGCGCTAGAGCCATTCCCTGCGACGGAACAGCACGTACAACGCTCCCGACACCGTGACCACGAGGCCACTCGCGACCACCACGCCCCACGGCTGCCCCTCACCGGGGAATGGGACGTTCATCCCGTAGAAGCCGGTGATCAGCGTCGGCACCGCGATGATCGCGGCCCAACTCGTCACCTGCTTCATGATCTGGTTCTGCCGGTAGTCGCGCAGGCTCAGATTCGTTTCGACGATCGTACTGACGAGGTCGCGCAGCGCCTCGGTTGACTCGCTGACGCGCAGCACGTGGTCGTAGACGTCCTGGTAGTACGGGTATAGCTCCTCGCTAACGAGGGCCTGCTCGCGCCGCATCAGCGCACTGACCGCCTCACGCATCGGGACAACGAGGCGGTGAAAGCGCACGAGTGCCTGCCGCATCAGGAACCAGCGGCGTTGGCCCGTGGGCGGCAGCGGTCGTTCCGAGAAGATCTCTTCGCTGACCTCGTCGTAGTAGTCGTCAAACGTTTGCAGCACGTCGAAGTAACCATCGACGACCGTGTCGAGGAGTCCGTACAGCAGGAAGCTCACGCTGTGTTTGGCGAGGTCAGGCGAGCGATCCCATCGCGCCATCATCGTCATGGGGTCGAGGCCCGCGTCCTTCCGCACCGTGACGAGCCAGCGCACGTTGATGAACGCGTCGATCTCACTCTCGACAAGGTCGCCCTCGCCGGCGATACCAACCGCGTGGCACGAGAGGAAGAGGTGCGTGTCGTAGTGATCGAGCTTCGGGCGCTGATGGCGTCCCAGCGCGTCCTCGACTGCCAGCTCGTGCAGCCCAAGCTCTCCGGCGAGCTGGTCGAGCTCAGCTTTCGTAGGGCTCTCGAGGTCGACCCAGACGATCACCTGCGGATCGCGCAGCTGCTCGGACACATCGGCGAGTGGGAAGCCCTCCGCTATGAGGCGGCCATCGCTATACGCGCGGGTCAGTGTGCCTGGCATCGCTGTGGCTCCCTCGTTCGAGGCTGCCGCCAGCGTCTGCCGCGGACACAGTCCACGCAACCTCGCGCCGGACGACGAGAGCGGCGCATCACTGCGCCGCTCTCGTCGTCCGGCCGCCGAAGACGCAGGAGGGAGCCTGCGCCCTCGCTGACCTCACTTATCGGTGTAGAACCACTTCCCCTGCTTCGTGTACCAGCCGTAGCCGAACCACGTGCCGGCCGCCTTGTCGAAGCCGCCGATATTGGCCTGCACCATGTCGCGCGTCGCCCACGCGTGCAGCACCCACATCGGCACCCACTCGTCGACGAACTTCTGTTGGAATGTCTCGAACAGGGCGGTGCGCGCGGTGTTGTTCAACTCCCCACGCGCCTTGTCGAGCAGCGCATCGAGCTCCGCATTCGAGAACTTCCCATAGTTGCGGCTGCCACCAGTCGAGTAGTTCGAGCTCATGTCGATCACTGGGTCCGGCGCTGCGGTGATCGTGTACGACACGGTCTTGAAGTTACTCGCGGCTTGTTGGGTCGCAAACGTCGTCGCGTCCACACCCTTCAGAGTGAACTTGAGCTCTGGGAACACCTGCAGCATCTGCGACTGAAATCGCGTCGGCCGGTCGTTCGGCGTCGTGTAGGTCATGTCGAAGTCGAGACCCTTACCGTTCGGGTAACCGGCCGCCGTCAGCAGCTGCTGCGCAGTCTTGCGATCCTCAGCCTTGGTTGCCGGGTTGAAGCCCGGCAGACTACGCACCTTGTCTGGCTTCCATGCCTCGGCGAAGCCAGGGCACAGCGCTGCCTGATAACCCCAGCCCGGCCCGAACTCACCGTCGCCGATCGCCGCGTAGTCGATCGCGAGCTGGATCGCCTTGCGCACGCGAACGTCCTTGAACGGCTCATACGCCATGTTCGGACGGAAGTGGTTCCAGTTGCTGTCGATCCACGTGTAGAGCAGCGCTTCGGGCTTCGACTTGCGGACCGTCGTGATTTCATCAGGCGTCAGGCTGATCACAAATTGGCTTTGCCCGCTGGCGAAGGCGGCGATGGTCGATGCGCGATCAGGAATCGCCGTCAACACGGACTCGTCAAACCACGGCTCGTTGCCGCGGAAGCCCGAGTATCCGTCGAAGCGCTTGAAGCGCTCGCGCACGTCCTTTGTGTACTCGGCCATCTGGAACGCGCCGATGCCACCGAACTTCATCGGGTCACTGAACCCGATGTCATCCATCTCCTTCGGCATCAACATGACCCGTGTGTCCGCGACGCCCTTGAAGAACGCGCTGTTCGGCGAGGACAGCGTGACCTTCACGGTCGTCGCATCTACCGCCTCGGCCTTCACCAGGTTCTGCACCATCGAGGCGCGCTGAAACGCTCCGACCGGCTGCTTGAGTCGCTCGGCATACAAGCCACCGATGCGCTCGAGGTTCCACGCGACGTCCTGCGCGGTGAAGTCGCGGCCGTTCCATGGCGCGACGTTGTGCATCTTGATGCCGGGCTTGATCTTGAAGACGAGCGTCCGCGGATCGGCGACCTCCCACGAGGTCGCAACGCTCGGCAACAGCTCGCCGGTGAGCGGGTGCAGCTCGAGCGTCTTCTCGCTGATCATGTGCCACTCGGCGGCTCCGAGCGCGGTGTGTGCGTCGTGCTGAGTGAACGTCGTGACGCCCGTAGCGTAGGTGAAGGTCCCGCCCTTCTTCGGGCTGCCCGACGCGACCGGCGCGGTCAGCGGCAGGATGTCTACACCCGTCTTAGCGGTGACCGTCGTATCCGCCTTGAGCCCGCTAGCAGCACCCCCACCGTCCTTGCTGCCTCCGCAGCCGAGGAGGGTCGCTCCGGCAAGCCCACCAATCCCGAGCGCGAGTCCTCGAATCGCCCCGCGCCGGCTGATGGGTCGATCGATACGTTGCATGTACGACTCCCTCTTGGTGCTAGGGCCCAGATATTACATATGGAGTAAGGTCGTACGCAAGTATCGAACGGACGACGAACTGCCCGTTCATGGAGAAGAAAAAGGCGAGGTTGCTTCCGAACAGCCATCGGAACTGGACGTAGCGCCACGAACGCACAGCGAGGCCCCAGCCACTCGCGGGCGGCTCGTAAGTAGCAGCATCGAGTTCAGTCATCGCATTTAAGGATACAGCCGAGGGCCACTCAGGCCATGAAGCCCCGCGGCCGCCTTCAAAGCGCCCAGCCCGCTGCAAGTGGGCCCGGGAGCGCCACGGAGGGAACCACACCTCGAGCAATACCAGGGCGGCCGGCTCACACCCTCTACAACTACACGTAGACTCTTCCGGGAAACCCGGGCAGGCTCGTGGGCACCATGACTGCAATTTGGTGGATACGACGAGACCTCCGCGTTGACGACAACGTCGCGCTCGACACCGCGACCGAGCTGGGCCACGGCACCGTCATCCCGTTGTTCGTGCTCGACCCTGCTATCCAGTCCAGTCGGTACCACGGCGCCGCCCAGCGACGTGCTCAGTTCCTGTTCGCCGGACTTAGGGCATTAGATCAGGATCTTCGGACGCGAGGTGCCTGGCTCCTCGTCCGCAGAGGCTCTCCGCTCGAGGTGCTCCGCCAGTTGTCGGCTGAAGTCGGCGCCACGGCGGTCGTTGCCGAGCGCGATCACTCGCCGTTCGCGAAGAGGCGTGATGGTGCGGTCGCTCGTGCACTGCCGTTGCATCTCGTCGGCAGTCCGGCCGTCCGGATCCCCGGCGACGTGACAAAGGATGACGGCCGTCCCTACGCAGTGTTCGGGGCGTTTCGGCGCGCCTGGATGGCGCAGCCACCGATCACCCAACGGGACATTCTGCAAGCCCCCGCGCTTTTGAACGCGGGAGCGGCAGCGCCCGTGAGTGAGCCGCCGCCCTCGCACCCCGAGGTGCCAGGCTTCCCAGCCGGGCCGCATGAAGCACTGCACCGGCTGGACGCATTTACGCGCGGGACAGACGCACCAATCCTGCGCTACCACGACGATCGCGACCGGATGGACCTTGAGGGCACGTCGACGCTATCACCATACCTGCGGTTCGGGATGCTCTCTGCGCGGACCGCAGCCGAACGCGCCACAGGACTCATCGCGAACGGCGGAGGCACGGGGGCCAGCCGATGGCTCGATGAGCTCTTGTGGCGCGATTTCTACATGCACATTCTCGATGCCGCACCGGAAGTCCTGCGCATCGAGTTCAACTCTGGCCTGCGTGGGATTTCATGGCGTAACGACCCCGCCGAGATCGAGGCATGGCGCACCGGTCTCACCGGCTACCCGGTCGTTGACGCCGCGATGCGTCAGCTGGCGACGACGGGCTGGATGCACAACCGCGCGCGCATGATCGTTGCATCGTTCCTCGTGAAGCATCTGCTCGTAGACTGGCGAATCGGCGAATCGTGGTTCATGGAGCAGCTCATCGACGGTGATCCGGCATCGAACAATGGTGGCTGGCAATGGGTCGCTGGCACGGGCACGGATGCTGCGCCGTATTTCCGGGTCTTCAATCCGGTCGTGCAGGGCAAGAAGTTCGACCCCGATGGTTCGTTCATCCGGCGATGGGTCCCGGAGCTCGCGGCCGTGCCATCGCGGTTCATTCACGAGCCCTGGGCACTGACGCCGCTCGAGCAGGCCAGCCTTGGTGTCCCTATCGGAGAGGCCTACCCCGCACCGATCGTCGATCTCGGAGCAGGGCGCGATCGCGCCCTTGGGGCGTTTGGTGCGGCACGGGATCGCATGCGCTGAGTGCCATTCAGTGCTGATGCGTGCTTGCGGGGGCTTCCGAGGGGCGGCCTTGCGAGCGGAATGCGGGCAGCTCCCGGTACGCATCGATCTCCGCAAGCAGCCGTGCATTCCAAGCTTCGAGTTCGGCGCACGGCTCAAGCACCTGCTGCATCTCGCGGATATCGGCGGCTCCGCGCATCGGCGATCAGCAAGGCGTTCTCAATTGCCGCTTCCGCGGGGACTGCCTGGTCGAGGGCACTCAGCGTTTGCTACAAGAGTCTGCGCGTCTCGAGCACTTGCTGTGAGCCGAATGCGAGTTCCGCGGCGTCGTCATTGAGAGGCCTAAGGTCATCTCCTGTATGTGCTGCTTCTGGCTTGAGCGTGGCTCGCCGCATTGCGAGCCTCCATGAAGGTGACCGGCCCAGTGCGCGTCGCCACACTTTGATTGTCAGCGCGTCGACGAAGTGTGCGCGGGGAAGGCTGCAGAGGCCGAGGATCGAACTCACCCTCGGTGGCAAGGTCGTGACCCCTGCCGTGCCCCCTGCCTCAAACAGCACGCTCGTCGGGGTGTCAGACTGTTCCGCGGACCGCTCGTATGGTCGCCAGAGCGCGATATGCGAACAAGATGCGCAGTGTAAGCGGGTTGAAGAGTGCGCGCGACAGCAGTCCCCGCGCTCCCGAGTGATGCAAGAACCAGATGCGGTCGCTCACTTCGGTGACGGTAGGACCGAGCCACCGATACTCATGACGGTGGAGCCACGATCGCATCGGCCCACTGACCATGGTGTCAGTGAATCCGAGCCCCGGTGAGACGTCGCTATGTCGGGCTACCCAGTGGATGACGAACGGCGGAAACCCCATCTCAAACTCGGTAATTGAGCCATCAGAGAGTGGATCAGCGCGCAGAAACTTCGTTCCGCTGAGCGGCGGTTGCAGTTGAGCGAGGGCGTCGGGGCCCTCATGGAATCTCGCCACTGAGGCTTGCGGCGCTCGCACGAGGAATGTGCGCTCGAATGAGGGGCGTCCAGCAGGGAGCTGCGGGACCTGCCGCTCGGCGCCGAGGCGCGCGGCAACAGCGCGTGCGGCGGCGAGCCCGGAGCTCACGGCTCCTTCAATCGACGGGGTCGCGAGGTAGTCGCCTGCAAGGAAGATGTTCGGCGCGGCCTCAGTGGATTCAGGCGTTGCGGTCATCCGCGTGTCAGCGGGGAGCGCTTCACGAATCCGATCAACCCTGAGAAGGCGCCAGTCGTTGACCGGTTCTCGTCGGAACCATCGGGCGAGCTCCTGTCGGCACACAGCATCGAGTTCCTGCTCGCTGAGCGCCGATTCGCCGATGATCGTCACGCTCAGCAGTGCTCTGCCTAGCGGGGCATATGAAGGAGCCACGTCGCTCATGCATGCGACGTGGTTCACCAGGCCTTGGCCTGTGCCATTCAAGATGAGAATAGGTCGGTCTATCGGCGAGTGAGCAGCGTCATAGGACAGCGTGATGCACGAACGCCATTGCGGGTCAGAGCCTGCCTCGTGACTCACTCCTTCAATCTCAACACCACGAGTGGCGATGATGGCACTCTTCGCAACAACTATCCGTTCCCCGCAGTTCAGTATGACTTTGCCATCGGTCGATGCGACGCTTCGAACCGGAGCACTGGTGCTAATCGCGCCTGTCTGCAGTCGTTCTGCGAGCTGCTTGGGGATACCTGCCATTCCCGCAGCGGGTAGAGCTGCGTCTCCAGACGCAAACATGCGAAAGACGAATTCGAACATCCGCGAGGAAACCTCAAGTGTTGGATCCAAGAAGATCCCAGCTAGGAATGGCCGGAAAAACCGCTGCTGGAAACTCTTGCTGAATCCGTTTTGCTCCAGAGCTTCGGCGGTCGTGATCTCGGGGCAAGCAAAGAGTTCCTCAAGAGACCTCTGCCCGAGTCTTTGTCGCAAGCGGAGCACACGCAGTTTGTCCAGCCATGTGCCCACCACTGATCGCATAGCGCGTCGCAGCGCAGAGGGGCGACGGACAGGATCTACAACTTCTGCGAAGCCCTCTCCGGTCCAGGTCAATGCGCCAGGTTCGAATCGGTGAAGGTGCAGGGCGTTGAGGTCGAGTAGGCTCCCCGCTCGGGGATAGGCTGTAAGGTACACTTGAAAGCCGCGATCGATCGTGAAACCGTCGACTACATCAGACTGAACACGTCCACCAATATCGCTATCGCGCTCGAATACATGCACCCGTAGACCGACTTCTGCGAGAGACACTGCGGCCGTAAGGCCCGCGATTCCTGCGCCGATAATCACGACGTCGTACTCGGTTTCGCTGTTCATGTCGTGCCCTCTTCCGTTGGGTTCACTGGCGTCTGTGCCGGTTTTACGGACAGCGCACGTTGACGTGACAATCGACTACGGGGTGACGGTGTGCGCTAGATCTCGAGTGTTCTGAACCTGACCCTCTCGAGCTCAGCCATCTCGATCACCAACGTCAAGCCTACGGTGGAGCGGGACTTTCCGGAACCTCGTCGCCACGATGAGGATGGCCAGCGCGGCTCGAAGTGCGTCGCTGTCCGGACCTCTTTCGCGCTGCTGTGCTCTCTGAGCCCGCACCGCTGCCGGTCGCGTTCGCGAGTACCGGCGTGTCGATCCAAGTGGTAGGCATGCACTGAGATGTTCGCGTAGCAAGCGGCGACCACGGAGGGCTCGTAGTCCCGCTGGCGCATGATGCGGTCGCATTGAGAGTTGGAGTCGACCGCGTGAAACTTCCGGGTGCCGCAGTGCTGCAGCACTATCGCTATGTGCATACCGGCGTAATCAGCACTCAGGCTGGTGTTCTTGCCATCGATCAGCTGCAGCATGCCGCCGGGCTCGCAATACACGGGTGAGCGTCGGGTCGGCGGCTGGGGTCGATGGAACGCGTTGCCTCAGTGCTCGACAACGCAATGATGGAATCGTTCTTCAGGTCGATGCAGCTGGAGCTGCTCGATCGCCAACATTGGCAAACCCACACCTAACCGGCGCGCGTGATTCTTGGGTGAATCGACGGCTGAGATGTCCCGGACGGACGTCATGCCGTGCTCGATTACCGCAGCCATCTTGGGTACGAACGCACTAGGCACGCCACCTCACCAGCGGCATGATCTCCAGACGTGATCGGTCCGCGAAACCGGGCGGGCTCGCTTACGCATTCTTCTTCATCTCGTCCCGTGCGATCCTCTCGATCTCGTAATACGAGTAGACACCAACTGCCACGATAACGGTTACAACTCCACCGATCGCGGCAACGAGATATTGGACGCTCACCGGCGGGCCTCCAAAAGAGCTCCCAGCGAGAGAATCGAAGGCACCCAAATACCTACGAAGAGCCCCTCTTCTTTGAACCCGTAAAACCACAGAAGTACAGAAAAGATGAACGAAATAAACGCGGCCAGCAGAATGGCTCTCGTTAGGGACAACAAAAACCCGCTCCCTTCAAGATATTAGTGAGGATACGGTATGGCCCCGTCATTGTGCATCTGAGCCCATGCCTGAATGGCGACGACATCGGTGCTTCCCAAGCTCCACTGGTGGGACCGCCATCAGGGATCTGCCGACATCGCCAGGCTCGCGAGGTGAGATGTCGCAGTGTTACTCCTCCGGACGCCGATCTGAACCAGCTCTGAACCAGCTCGAACACCTCTTCGATAAGCGCCTTGCCGCTCCGTGTGTGCGCCACGCCTGCGGCTGAATGCCCGGGGGGCGAGAAATCGGCATTAGTGTGCCTTGGGACTCGATACCACGACGTTGTCGAATGCCGCTTCGGCGGCAGGAGCACCAGCCGCAGACGCACCGCTCAAGCCGATCTGGGCAGTCCCCGGCCCGGTGACCACGTTGTCCGAAGCCGTCGCGACTGTGACTCCGTTCACAGACCCGGTGATCTGATCACCCACGCATGAAAGTTCAATGTGATTCACGAGATTCTTCCCGCGAATCGCCTGGGACTGCTGACTCGGGACCAGCGTCGGATTGGGGATCGAACCCGGAGTGGCCGGGCCCCCAAACCGTTGTAAGGACGCGCTGAATGAGACCGGGGCGACGTTCAGCCTGTAACCGCCGAACGGGTTTGCAGTCGAGCGACATGTCACAGACACGTTCTCAACGTTCTGGTCGCCGGTGACACGCACATCGAATGCGATCACCAGATCCTTCGCGAGCAGTGGGATGTTCACCAGATTGGCGTTCGTTGAATACGCCCGTAGGCGTAGCTCACCATCGACCCACTCCTGAGTGTCACGACCCAGCCCCGTGGTGATCAGTGGGATCTTGCCACGCTTCGGATCACCGCTGAAATCCTCGGAAAGCAAGACGCTCGTCTCATGGGTGGTCGCGAGACGGATCTGCATGACCCGACCGATACCGAGCAGCGCCCGGGGCGGTGCCTGGCTGCCGGCGACGACGGTGGACGTCGACGGCGCCGCGTTACTCATGGCGTTCACGCAGCTGCCCGTTCCACTGCCCGACTCGGAGTGGGAGGCCTTTGCGAACCGATTTGGCGTCTTCACCTTCGACGACGTGTCCGAGGAAGACTGGCCGATGCCAGAAGCACTCATGGACGATCCGCGCCGACTGCGACGCATCGCGGGCTGGCCCAACTGGAGACAGGTCTGGGAAGCCGAGATCATGCAGGCCCGCCGCGTCCTCGTACTCGATGGTGTCGTCCGACGAGGGGAGCCGCTGACGCTATTCACCGGGCAGGTTGAATTGCTGGCCACCGACCTCAAACGGGTCAACCCGAGCGCTCCCGCCCTGCTGTACGTGCTCCGCCCATTGTTCGAAAACGCGGTGCACCAATTGTTCCCAGACCCGCCACACGCACCAGCGGATCCCACTCCAACCGTGGCGGACGTCGGTGCGCTGGTCGCCGCGTACGTCGATGCTCGCGCGAGCCGCACTCCGCCCACCGCGCTTCGCTTCATGCCAGCCGAACGCGTATTCCGGCGCGTTCACTTCGCCAGCGGACTGTTGTCCGCGGTGTGGACCTTGATCGACGCCGCACTGCAGGACGACGTGACCTTCAAGCAATGTGCGATGGGCGACTGCAGCCGGTGGGTCGCCTATAGCCGCGACGGCCGCACTGGCCGCGGCCAGTACTGCAAAGATAACTGCCGCAACCGCGCTGCCTATGGGCGGCGTCAGCAGGCACTCGAGCTGGCCCGACAAGGCGCCTCAACCGTCGACATCGCATCGGCCATCGGGAGCGCGCCCGCAACCGTGGAACGTTGGCTGTAAGGAGAGCACAGACCATGACGAAGCAGCGTGGGTACGGCACCGGGCACATCGAGCAGCGGGGTCCTGAGACGTGGCTGGTCCAAGTCGAGCTCCCACGCGGCGCCGATGGACGGCGCAGCCGGCAACGCCTCACCGTGCACGGCTCCAAGCGCGATGCCGAACGCGCAGTCCGTGACGTCCTCCACCAGCGCGACCATGGGATGACCGTCACCCCCAACCAACTGCTGGTCGGCGAATGGCTGCCCGCGTGGCTCGAGCGACGCATGCACGAGGGCCGTAAGCCGATCGCCGATTCCACGAGCGACCGCTACCGGCGCGTGATTGCCACGCTGCCGCGCAGTTTCGCGGCGCTGCGCCTACAGGAGGTGCGGCCCATGCACCTCACCGCGCTCTACGCCGACGAGTCGCTCACCGCAGACGCTCGGCGCAAGCTGCACGTCGTCCTCCGTCAGGCGTTCATGCTCGCCTTCCGGCAGGAGCTGCTGTCGCGCAACGTTATGGATGCGGTGTCACCACCCCTGGTGCAGAAGAATGCAGAGCAGCGCGTCCTCAACGAAAGCGAGTTGAAGGCGCTGGTCGCCGCCGCGATCGGCACCGCGCACCAGGTGCCGATCAAGCTGACGGTTGCCACCGGGTTACGCGAAGGTGAGTTGCTCGCGCTCACCTGGAGTGACGTCGATCTCGAGCGCGGGACACTCTCGGTGCGGCGCGGTGCCCGCTATCTCAACGGCCGCGGCATGCAGTTCACGGAACCGAAGACGGCACACGCACGCCGCGTGCTCGAGCTCTCGGCATCGACGGTGCGGTTGCTGCATCAACACCGCGCCGCCCAGGCGGCGCTGCGCATCCGACGGGCAGCTGTGTGGGAGGATGAGGGGCTTGTGTTCCCGTCGGCGATCGGCACGCCCTGGATCCCGCGGAACTTCTACCGCGGGTACCGGGCCATCCTCACGGCCTCCGCCATCGAGCACCCCGAGACCGTGAGCTGGCATACGCTGCGGCATTCCGCCGCGACCTGGTGGCTGCGTGCTGGGGCCGACCTGCACACCGTGAGCCGTCGTCTCGGCCACGCCTCCGCAGCATTCACGCTCGACACGTACGGACACCTGCTCGTGGGGATGCAGCGCCAGGCGGCGGAGGCAGCCGACGCCTTGATCGGCTGATCCCCGCAAATGGCCACAACATGGCCACAACAGTTGAGCCGCCTGAACAGAATTCAGGCGGCTCAACTGGCTTCAATACTTGGTAGCAGGGGGCGGATTTGAACCGCCGACCAAGGGCTTATGAGTCCCCTGCTCTACCACTGAGCTACCCTGCCGCGTTTCTGAATCTAGACGCAGTCGCTGCTTACCGGTTTATGCACGAACTGCGCTGACTCAGACCGTTGGCGCGGAGCAAAATATGCTCCGGCGCACGAGAGGTAGCCTACAAGTGACCGCTCTGACAGACAACGCCGCCTTTCGGCCTGCACATGCTCGCGGCGTAGTCGGCTCGTGAGCCCCGGGGAGCCAGTCTTTCGTCGCGCGACCCGAAGGCGACCCTCGACAGGATGATCGCAACGGCGCCACCGCTATCGCACCCCCGGGGACGATCCCTGAGTTCGCTCTGCAACGATCCACGCAAGGTACTGGAAGGCACCCGCCCGGACGGAAGATTGGCATGGCGCTATGGAACCCGGCCAGCGCGATCGTCGCATGAGCCGAGGCGAGCCGAGGAACAACGAACTCAGCGGCTCCCGAGGCGAGCAGCGCGGCGGCTTCAGCGACGCTCCCTGTGCCCGTCTCGCGTCGTGTGACCTCGGACTGATGCGGCGTAGCGATAGTCGCTAGTTCTGCCGCCTCGAACGTCACAACGTCTACTGCAAGCGCATCCGCGAGCGCCATGAGCGCCGGATGGTCAGCTCGTGCGGCGATAGTCGCGAGGGCGATCGGCGATTCAATCGAGAGCGATGCGACGGTCGCAATTGCTTCGGCAAGCAGCGCCGATAGTTCGTCGAGCGAGGCGGCGAGCTCAAACCGATCCCTGCGACGAGTGCGCCCGACGGCAGCGAGATCACTCACTTGCCTGGCGGTAACGGTGCGTGTACGTGGCGTCGTACAGCCTCGAATGCACCTCGTCGTCAGCGATCTCCGCAGTCGCACGTCCGACGAGGACGAGGGTGGTCCGAGTCAGGCTCTCGCGCTGGATCGTCGCGGGAACGTCCTGCAGTGCGCATCGGAGCAAGCGCTCATCACTCCATTACACGCGATACGCAATCGCGGCGGGCGTGTCCGATGCGTAGCCGTCCGCAATCAACTCAGCCACCGCCGTGTCGATGATCGACGCGCTTAAGTAGAGCGCGAGCGTCGCCTCGTGTGCCGCGAGCTCGAACAGTGACTCGCGAGGCGGCACGGGGCTCGCTCGCCCACTGGCTGCCCTCAACACCTCGGTCGCGTGGTCAACTCCAGGTGTCGTCGAGTTGCTGTTATTGCTACAGTTCGCTGTAGCGAACTATAGCATTTGGAGCGACCGTGCCACTCGATGACGCCCTCGGCATTGCCTCCGCGATCCGGGCATCCGGACGGCGGCTGACAGAGCCACGCCGTCGCGTTCTCAAGGTGCTGGCCGCTTCTCCGGGTCACCTCACCGCGGAGCAAGTTCGGGATCGTGCCGGGTCTGCAGACGGCTCAACTGAGCTGGTGTTCTCCACGGTCTATCGGAACCTGGAGGCTCTCGTTGAGATGGGCCTCGCCACGATGTTCGTCGACGGCGGGCAGACCACGTATGAGTGGGTCGAGGAGCACGACCGAAACCACCACCACCTCTTCTGCGATCACTGCGGTCGCTCAGAGGAGATCGAGGGGCAGGCGATCGAGTCGGTGACTCGCGAGCTACGCCGCCAAAGCGGGTTCGCCGCGGACATTCGGCACCTCGCGATTCATGGGCAATGTGCTGACTGCCAGCAACGGGGGCAGAGCACATGATGGTTATTGGTGTCTCGTCGCTAGAGGCGACCTCGGGGCCGGCGATGCACATTCCCGATGGGTTCCTCAGCACTCCCGTTGCACTGGTCGGTTGGGCCGTCATGGCGGTGACCGTCGTGGTTGCCGCCCGTCAGGCTGAGCGCCAGATGAGCGAGCGAGCTGTCCCCCTGATGGGTGTGATGGCAGCGTTCATTTTCGCGGCGCAGATGATGAACTTCCCCGTCGCTGGCGGTACGTCCGGGCATCTACTCGGGGGCGCACTGGCCGCGGCGTTGCTCGGCCCCTGGGTTGCGATCATCGTGATGACCTCGGTGATCGGCCTGCAGGCACTCGTCTTTCAGGATGGCGGACTGGTGGCCCTCGGGGCGAACGTGCTGAACATGGGCATTACTACCGCACTCATCGGCTACCTCGTACTTCGACTGCTCGCGCCGTTGATGCGGAACAACGGAGGACTGATCGGTGTCGCGTTTGTGGCGGCCTGGCTGTCCGTTGTAGTCAGCTCGGCGCTCTGTGCATTGGAGCTAGCAATCTCCGGTGCCTCTCCGCTCAACGTTGCGCTGCCCGCAATGGTCGGGGTGCACGTTTTCATTGGCATTGGTGAAGGACTGATCACCGCCGCCGCCCTGTCATTCATCAGGGTGACGAATCCGACGCTGCTCACGCACTCCATCGCGAACAGGGTCACCGCATGACCGCGACGCGACGGCTGATCCTCGGTGGGCTGGTGATCGCCATCGTGATTGCCGCAGCGTCGGCGTTCATCGCATCGGGATCGCCCGATGGCCTCGAGCGTGTAGCTCAGGACCACGGCTTCCTCGATCGCGCGCAGGATGCGCCGTACCGGGTGCTACCGGACTACACCGTGCCGGGACTCGGTGATGGCCCGATCTCGACGATCGTTGCCGGAGCCGTGGGCTTAGTCCTCGTCGCAGGGATCGCGCTCGGTGCTGGATCCATCTTGCGTCGTCGACGATAGCCCGCGCATTCGTGTCCGCCTCCGTCATCTTCAGCGACCGCTACGTCGACGCCAACACGCCCATCCATGCGATGGATGGGCGTGTGAAGTTGCCCGCAGCGCTGCTATACATCTTCGCCATCTCGCTCACTCGCCAGACGGAGTGGAGCGTGCTCGCCGCTCTCGCGGTGCCGATCGTGATCGTGACGGTGCTCGCGAGATTCTCGCCAGGCTTCATGCTTGGTCGATCAATCTTGGCTCTCCCGTTCGTGCTCGCCGCGCTCCCACTGGTGTTCACTCGCCCGGGCCCAACGGTAGGGAGCGTCCCCTTCCTCGGTTGGCCCCTGAGTCACGATGGGATCGAGGCCGTCCTCACCATCTGTGCCCGCTCGTGGCTATCGGTGCTCGTCGCCGTGCTGCTCACAGGCACGACACCTGCCACCGAGCTCCTGCGCGCGCTCCGCACGCTGCGTGTCCCTCGTCTCATCATCGCGACGGTGTTCTTTGCCTACCGCTACTTCTTTGTCATTGGCGAGGAAGCTTCACGACTGCTCCGAGCTCGTGACAGCCGCAGCGCGGCGCTCGAAGGCCAGCACGCGGGCGGCACCATCCGCTGGCGTGCCGCCGTCGCGGGCCACATGATTGGCTCGCTGTTTACGCGCTCGATCGAGCGCAGTGATCGCGTCTACTCGGCGATGCAGGCGCGAGGCTTCAATGGCGACCTGCGCTTCCTCACCGAGCCAGCCGTGCGCGTGAGTGATGGGGCCTGGGCCGTGCTCGTCGTCGTCTACGCATTCGCTGCGCAAGCCGTGGTACGGCTCACATGACGACTGCCAGCCCCCCACCGGCACTCGAGGTGGATCGCCTCTGCTACGTGTATCCAGACGGGACGCACGGCCTTACTGATGTCACGTTTGAGGTAGGCCAGCGCGAGCGAGTCGCACTCGTCGGCCCGAACGGCGCCGGCAAGTCGACGCTCCTGCTCAACCTGAATGGCATCCTAAGAGCGCATTCTGGATCGATCCGCGTGCTCGGCACCGAACTCACCGACACGACGGTTCGAGGCATTCGAGCCATGCTCGGTCTGCTGTTCTCTAACCCGGATGACCAGCTCTTCTCGCCCACGGTGCTCGACGACGTCGCATACGGCCCGCTGCACATGGGCTACGAACGTGACGAGGTACTTCGCCGCTCACGCGAGGCGTTGGAGGCGGTTGGCATGGGCGCCTTCGAGGGCCGAGTCCCGCATCGCATGAGTCTCGGCCAGAAGAAGCGCGTCGCGATGGCGACCGTCCTTTCGATGGGCACACCCATCCTCCTGCTCGACGAGCCGACCGCTAGCCTCGACCCGATGTCGCGGCGCGGCCTGATCGATCTGCTCGCCTCGCTCCCGCTCACGCTCGTCGTCGCAACACACGATCTGGGCATGGTCGGCGACCTACTGCCGCGCACGATCGTCCTCGACGAGGGTCGGATCGTGGTAGATGCATCGAGCAGCGCGGTGCTCGGCAACGCCGATCTTCTCCGTGCCCACCAGCTGGAGCCGCTCTAGATATGCGGTGTTCATCAGTCGCTTATGTCGTTGTTGCCCATGGTCCACGACCTGAACGCGGAACTCATGGAGCGCGCGACGTCTGAGGACGCGTGGCTTAGAATGACGTGACGCGGGAGTAGCTCAGTTGGTAGAGCATCTGCTTCCCAAGCAGAGGGTCGCCGGTTCGAATCCGGTCTCCCGCTCCAAAACCACCCACCACGGCCAGAGCAACAAGCGGGCCGAATGATTCAGTGGGCGTGACGGAGCAGATTCCACGTTCATCAAACAGGATCTCGTCGAACGCTTCCTCAATGAAGTGCTTCTTCGCCTCGGCCGAGACACCGGGATGCACCCACAGCATCCCAAGATCATCGAGCAATTCACCTACCCGCGTTACGTCTGTCATCTTTGTCGGCTGAGGCGACGGCATTGCTCTGGAGACTTCGAGCAGAGCACGGTCCAGTCGCCGCTGTTCGGCTCGAAAGTCCTCCGCACTCATATCGCTCCACTGGTAGGCCTCAATGTGTCTGGCCTTCGCACGCTGGAGTTCTGAACCTCGCTTCTCGAGCGCGGGGTCGATGGCCGTCTGAGCGGGCTTGGTGAGCTTGAGCACGTCGTGCTTCCAGGTCTTTGGAAGGGCAAAGCCCGCCAAGAGTTCAGCCATCTGACCATCGAGCTTGGTATGCGCGATGGTCAGCGGCGCCTCGCATGGGCCAAAAGCGTGACGCATCCGCAGGTATCCGTACTTACCGCCTGAGTCTCCGACGTAGGTGCAGCCACAGTAAGCACAGTGCGCAGGACCGGAGAATGGATACACGCGGCCTTGCGTCGGCGCTCGTCCGGGCTTTGACGCCCGTGCGCTCACGATCTGCTGCACACGCTCGAACTCTTCCTGGGTGACAATCGGTTCTGTCAGAACTCAAGGCCCGGTCGGCGTGTAGCCTCGGTGCGCTGAGACGAGGAGCGAGCGATGACCTGCCCACACTGTGAATCGACCGCGACACACCGGCGGAAGCAACGAACGGCGCTCGGCTACAGTCGGTTCTCCTGCGGTGGTTGCCAACGACGCTTCAACGAGCGCACGGGTAGCCCATTCAACGAACTGCAGTTCCCGACCGACATCGTCTTGCTCGCCGTGCTGTGGCGTCTTCGCTACAAGCTGGGGCTGCGCGACGTCGCTGAACTGCTGTTGCAGCGTGGCTTCGACGTGTCATACGAGACGGTACGCGCCTGGGAGTTCCGGTTCGCGCCGCTGATCAGCGCCGACCTGCGGACGCGTCGTCACGGTCTCGGCGGCCGGTCCTGGTATCTGGACGAGACGTATGTGAAGGTCTCCGGGCGCTGGTGCTACGTGTACCGGGCCATCGATCGCGATGGCCAGCTGCTTGACTCGATGCTGAGCGAGCACCGCGATCGTTCAGCCGCCCGACGGTTCCTGCGACGTCTCGTCGAGATTTCCGGCCGCCGGCCGTTGCGTGTCACGACTGATCATCACGGGTCGTATCCGAAGGCGATCCGTTGGATCTGCGGTCGGAAGGCAATCCATCGACGCGACCGATACTTGAACAACCGGACCGAACAGTCGCATCGGCCACTCAAGCAGCGGTACTACCCGATGCTAGGGTTCGGGAACTTCGAGTCGGCATCGCGGTTCTGCACGACGTTCGATGAGCTGCACAACTACTTCCGGACCGCAGGCTCGATGTCGTCCGCCGAACGACGGAGCCTCTTCATGTCTCGCTGGCGAGAGTTGATCAATCACGTGAGCGCCGCGTAACGAAACGGCGCGACGGGCTCGACCGGCAGCACATTGCAGCCCTGAGTTCTGACAGAGCCCCTCTGGGGACAGCAGCACGTCATCCAGGCCTACCGCTTCTCGCCCACGAACACCACGTGCCGGGGCCCGCGCTGGCCACGCGCCTGCACGTGATGAGTGACAGGCGTGAAGCCGGCGGCCCGCAACCGACGCTCGAAGGACGACTCGTCATTGATGGACCAAATCGCGAGTCCGCCCCCCAGGCGTAAGGCGTTACGCATCGCGGCGAGTCCGGCGGCCGTATAGAGCCACGAGTTACCCCGGTCCGTGAGCGCCGTCGGGCCGTTGTCGACGTCGAGGAGGATCGCGTCGAAATGGTCGGTGGCACGGCGGATCACCCGCGTCACGTCGTCGACCACGACTTCGGTGCGAGGGTCGTCGAGCGGATGATTAGCGAGCGGCCCCAGCGGCCCGCGGTTCCATTCGACCACCGCGGGCACGAGCTCCGCGACCATGACCGAAGCCCCCGTTGGCAGCACCGCTAGCGCCGCCGCGGTGGTGTATCCCATGCCGAGTCCGCCCACGAGGATGCGCGCGTCGTCGGGCGGATGCGGGCAGGCCAGCCGCATCATCGCTTCCTCGGAGGCGTGCATGCGGCTGCTCATCAGCTCGTAGCCGTCAGCACGGATGAGATAGTCGTGGTCGTGACGGAGCAGCTCCAGCAGACTGCCGTCGGGCGTCCGAGCTGTCGCGAGCTGTTCCCATGGCTTCATGACAGACCTCGCGGTGCGTTCGGCCAGGGCCTCCGCGTGCTTGCGGAGCGCTGGTACGCGGCGCGTGTCGGCGGCCAGGCACGCTCAGGAGGCGCTCCCGACCCATCCACTATCAGCGTTGCATGCCTCCGAGGTGCCGTTGCCTCCGCGGGCGCGCGAAGATCATGGCGCTGAGGCCGCGTGAGCCTGACTCGCGACACTCGTTCACCAGATGAAGCCCCAGTGGCGACGGGGGCTTGGCCAGGCCCCGCCAGGATTGTTCGTCCCACCAGTGACATGTATCGCTAGCGCTTCGCGCGCTCGACCGGCCGATATGCGTTCAGGCCCAGGTACACGCCGGTGTCGCCGATCTGCTGGTTGCCGTGCGTGCTCGCCACGATTCGCGTCTTCCTCGACGCACTCAGGCCCTCGTCGTTATCGAGCGGAAAGCTCACGTACGATGCCGTCACGCACCTCAATGATGATCCCCAAGCCGCTACCCCCGATCGACCCTCGTGACTGGAGTCTAGCCGACGGTCGTGGCTTGCCGCTGTTCTCCTGTGCGCTCCGCATCGACCGAACAGGCATGGCGCGGTCGTACGATACGAACACGACACCCTCACACAGGGCCGCTCGGAACAGTTGGCCTTCCCGGAAGTATCGAGGTCCGTAATGGCTGAGCAATCCGCATCACCAGAAGTCGATGCGGTTCTGGCCGCGCTGCCGGAAGCACAACGTACGGCGCTCCAAGATCTGCGGGACACGCTGCACCGGCTGGTCCCCGATGCCACCGAGGCGATCAGCTTCGGCGTACCGACATTGATTCATTGCGGGCCCCTCGTAGGCTTCGGCGCTACGAAGACCGAGTGCAGCCTGCACGTAATGCGACCGGGACTCGTCGCATCGCTGCGGGCTGCGATCGCTCCTCGACGCGCTTCAGGCGGAACCATCCACTTCGCGCCGGCGGAGCCGCTGCCCATGGACATCATCGAGCGTATCGTCCGCGCGCGCGTGCATGAGAACGAAGTCGCGGACTTCAACAAAACGCAACGCGGCGGCAGATGACCTGCGCAGCGCGTCGATGCGCTGCTTCATCGGCGAGCACGCTGCATCCTGCTATTACGCCATCTGGAACAGGTCGGCCACTGGCGGCGCGGCTCAATCCACGTCGAGCACAGCTTTGCCGCTCACGCGTCGGCCGAACAGTGCATCGGCGGCCTCGGTGATCCGGGTCCAAGAACCCCGCCAGCCGATGTCCACCTTGAGCTGTCCGTCTTGCATCAGCCGCATCAGGTACTCAATGTCGCTTCCCGAGCGTGGGCCCTTCGTGAACGCATTCAGGCTGCGCTGCATACCCACGAGCGAACGGAACGACGCCTCTTGTTGAGAAGTCCCACCGATGCACTGCACCAAACCGCCCTCACCGAGCAGGCCCCAGATCGCGACTAGTTGCGGGCCTCCGACGTTGTCGAGTACGACATCGATCGGCGCAGTCACTCCCTCGAGGTCCACGACAACTTCATCGGCGCCCAGCTCACGCAGCCCCTCGCCGCGCTGCAAGGATCCGACACTCGCAATCACGTGCGCACCGGCGAGCGCCGCCAGCTGCACCGCGAAGCGTCCGACGCCGCCTGCGGCGCTGGTGATCAGCACTCGGCGACCCAACAACGCCCCTGAGCGACGCAGCGCACGGAGGGCAGTGACGCCCGCGACCGGCAACGTGGCTGCTTCGCCCAAGTCGAGATCAGCCGGCACAACGGCGAGTTCATCCAAATCCACGGCGCGCCGTTCGGCCCAGCCGCCCTGGGTGCCCATCGTCGTGACGACCCGGTCGCCAACTGCTGGTCCGCGACCGTCCGCGGCTGCCCGCAACACGATGCCGGACGCGTCCCAGCCGGGTACGAAGCCCGCGGGTCGTGCGCGCGCGCCATTGAGGTCCCCAAAGTTCAACGCAAGGTGTTGCACGGTCACAAGGACTTGGTCCCCACGGGGCGCAGGCTCCGGCGCCTCGCCAAGACGCAACTTCCCTTCGGCATCCGGATCGACGACTAACGCTCGCATAGGTACCCCCGTGTCTCTCCGAATTTGTTCACGCTGGCGACGACGTCCGCCGCGGACACTACCTACAGGTGTGCGATTCGATCGCGGAAGTCGCCATCGAACACGATGTTCCCCGTGTAGCTCGCCGGCTGTTCACAGATCCACACGGCCATGCGACCCATCCAATCCGCAGACTCATATCCCTCTTCAGGGACGCCGAGTCCGCGCGCAAAGACCGTGCCCGGCGTCCGAATCAGTCCGCCTGGCGAGAGCGCATTGACCTTGATGCTGTCGTCCTGCAGCTCCATCGCGATGCCCTGGGTCGCCCGATCAAGCGCGGACTTCACAGTCCCATACATCACATCAGCGCCACCGGCGCCACGGGGCGGATTCGCGTACGGACCAGGCCCTGGGAATCGTGCAGCACCGGACGACACATTGATGATGTCGCCGCCTCCTGCGTTGCGCAGGTGTGAAATGGCTTCTTTCATCAGGAGCAGCGGAGCCCGCAGGCTCACTTGCCACATCAGCTCGATGTAGCGATCGAGAATTGAATCGAAGCGCCCGGGTGCGACCACGACGGCGTTGTTCACGACGATGTCGAGTCGACCGAAATGATCGACGGTCTGCTGTACCGCCGACCGCACACTCTCAGCGTCACGCAGGTTCGCACCGATGCTGATCGCGGCACCACCCGCTGCGACGATGGACGACTCGACCTCCTTCATGTTGCCCGGCATACGCGGATCAACAGCGGCATCTACAGACCGTGCCACCAGCGCCACTCCGGCGCCGTGCTTCGCGAGATAGCGGGCGATGTCTGCGCCAATCCCGCGGCTGGCGCCAGTAACGATCGCGACTCTACCCTCAAGCGACATCTGACCCCTCCCCCGTTACGCGCGCAGCCTACACCGGCGCTGGCACCTGCGACGCTGCTCGCATCACCAGGCCGATGTCCGCACCTCCAATCCTCCGGCGCATGTCACCCGACCGTACGCGGGTCTCCCCGGACGGACGCACGATGATCAGATTGCGCTCCATCAGCGCCACGGGTGCTGTCTGTGCAGCGAGCAGGCCTTGACGGAGAACGGTCAGACCGACTCCACTGCAGCAGCCAACGGCCCCACAGCGAGGGATGACCATTCGTGTTACCGATCGCACTCGCGCTCATAGCTGCGACCTCGTGGGGCTTTAGCGCTGTTCTCGTTCGGAAGGGGCTGCGCGACCTGTCGACGCAGACAGGGACCCTCATCTCGCTGACAGCGGGCTTGGTCTTCACGGCTGCCCTCGTGGCGATCTTCCAACTGCGAGAACTGCTCAGCGTCTCACTCGCAACCGTCGCCGCCTTTGCCGTGATCGGCATTTTGAACTTCCCGATGGGACGGTTCTTCAACTACCTCGCGATGGACCGCTTAGGCGTTGGAAGATCCACCCCGATTCTCGCTTCGGCGCCACTCTTTGCCGTTCTCCTGGCGATCGTCTTCACGCATGAGACGATCCACGTCGGGACCCTCGCCGGGATCGGTCTGATTTTGGCGGGCCTCTACGTAACCGTGACAGCACCGCGATGACGACTCCCGCTGCGATCCGCGAAGGCTCACCTGCTCGACGGAACACGCTGATCGGGATTGGCTTTGCGCTCATCGCCGCCATTTCGTATGGCACATCGCAGGTGCTCACGCGGCACGTGGTGGCCGGCGGTGACGTTGCTGTTTCGCCCCTCGTCGGATCGTTGCTTGCACTCTTCTGGGGGACGCTCGGCTTTTCGTTTCTCTCCATCCGCGGCCTGCGGCAGCCCAACCTCGACTTTCGCCGTGGCGCGCTCTACTTCGCGGCCGGAGGCATCTTCTCAGCCGGCGGAGTCATCCTCCTCTTTCAAGCACTGAGCCGAGGTACGGTCGTGGTCGTCTCACCAATCGCCGCTACGAATCCGCTGTTTACCCTCTTCTTCGCGGCAGTGTTCCTGCGCGGGGTTGAACGCATTACAGCTCGGATCGTCGCTGGCGCAGTGCTCGTCGTGCTTGGTGTCGTCATCTTGAGTGTCTACAGGTAATGCCTGAGCACGCGCCGCGACTGCTTCTTCCTTCGGGTAAGGCCGCGAACGAACCCTGACTCAAGCCAGAAACCTGAACGGGCTGGTTCGAAATCGAGGGCCCAGAGTGTTCGACCGGGATGCACCAGCACCTCCCCGCGGCTATCGCGACACGATTGTCGCGGCGGCGTGCCTCGGACTGGTCTGGCCGGGCGACGCGCTGATCTATGTGGTGCTGCCGCTCTACGCGTCGACCTTCGGTATTGAGACCGCGGCGGTAGCAATCCTGCTTTCGGTGAACCGTGTGATCCGCATCGTCGGCTACGGCTGGGTGGAGCCACTCGCGCGGCGTTTTGGAGCCAATACGCTGACAGCCGCCGCTTGCGCCGCTGGCGCGCTCTCGACTGTCGGCTACGGGCTGTTCAGCGGAGTGGCCTTGCTATTCATCGCTCGGCTGATCTGGGGCGGTGCCTACGGCGTACTCAACCTCACCAACACCGCCTATGCGTACGGCGATGGGACCGGCGCGGGGACGCACTTGGGGCTCAATCGTGCGGTCAGTACGATCGGTCCAGTGCTATCGCTCGGGCTCGGCGGCGCGAATCGACGCCGTCCAGACAGGTCAGGCGACTGATTACGATCAAGCGAGGGTGGAGCTAAAGCCTGAATGCCGTCCACCACGCGACGGTGACGCGTACAGGGTTCCCGCTCCATAGCGTCCACGGAGCCCGCGCGAGTTCCCGGATTTCTGATCGGGCAGCCTCATATTCGTCGTCGCGCATGTCCCCACTTGATCGTGCGACGGGTTGGCCTCGTTTGGCACGTCGAGTCGAGGCGGTTCGCGCCCGAACCCCGCCAATCGGCTCACCGGATCGATGGCGCGCACAGGGGCTCGGGCTGGCCAACGTGGTGGTCATCGAATGCCGAGAGAACCACCACGTTGTCGTATCGGAATCAGCTAGTCATTCACACAGGAGAAGCAGGAAGCGCTGAAGAAGGGCCCGGTTTCGCAGACCGCGACCTCGGCGTTCGCGATCTGACGTGGCCCCGCGGTGCCCATCATCTGCATCGCCGTCTCCAGCACGTGGCTGAAGCCGTGGATACGACCATTGCCGAGGTTGCCGCCCGACGCGTTCAGCGTGTTCGCCTTGCCGATGCCGATGTTCTCCGGCTGGCACCAGGTCGGGGCCTCCCCGTAGTCGCAGAACCGGAACGCCTCTACCCACTGCCAGACCATCGGCGAGAAACCGTCATACACGTGCTTTACATTGACGGCCTCTGGCCCGAAGCCTGAACCAGCGTAGAGGTTGTCGGCCATGCGGCGGCCTGAGGCCTCTTGGTCACCCAACGGCGTCACCGCACCGGTGGACCACATATGCCAGGGAATGGCGCTCATCCCGGTGATGTACCCGCCAGGGTGCGGCGTGCTCTTCGCGCGGTCTTCGGTCGTCATCACGACCGCCAGCACTCCGTCACACGGCATGTCGTTGTCGAAGATGTTCATCGGGTACGCGATCAGCCGCGCGTTGAGGTAGTCCTCCATCGTGATCTGGCGTCCGCGCCAGACCGCAGGTGGGGAGACCTGCGCGTTCTCGTGTGCTGTGAGCACGTAGCCGGCCATCTGTTCACGTTTCGCGCCGTACTTGTGCAGGTATGGCTGGTAGCTGACTGACTGGACCGCACCACCCACCCCGTGCCCGTAGGGGGTCACGAACGCCTGGTTGCCTGCGGCGCGGTTGGTTGAGATTTGACGGTAGCGCACGCCCGCGGGGTGGTGCCCGGTACGCACGATCAGTGCGTAATTCACGACGCCCGCCCCGAGCGCGAGCGCTGCCGTTTGGATTCCACCGCACGAACCGGCCGCCACGGCTTCGGGCTGCAACCAAAACTTGATGTTGGTCCAGGGCATGACCTGCATCATGTGGTTCACGTCGAGCCACACTCGCGGGTCCGGCCCACCAGAGCCCCAGTTCGGGTTCGCCCAGATGAAGATGCCGTCGATGTCCTCCACTTTGAGGCCGGCGTCGGCGATCGCCATCGTCGCGGCTTCCTTCGCGTTGCTCGAGATCGTGCGCGGCATATACCGACGGATCATCGTCCAGCCTGCACCGACGAAGACCGGTCGCTTGCCCTCGGGGAACTCCAGTGCCATTGCGTGCTCCAGTTCTAGTCGCAGTAGTGTCGAAGTGTTACTTCCCGCTCCCTCGCAGGCGCGGGTCGAGTACATCGCGAAGGCCGTCGCCCAGCAGGTTCACGGAAAACACTGTCAGTGCGATGGCCACCCCAGGCACGACTGCCATCCACGGGGCCTGTTCCATGAAGTTCTGCGAGCCCGAGCTCAGCAGAGTGCCCCACGTTGCGAAGGGCGGCGGGACGCTCAGACCGAGGTAGCCCAGGCCTGCTTCAGCAAGGATCGCGCCACCGACGCCGACTGACGCGATCACGAGGATTGGTCCCATGACGTTGGGCAGCACGTGCCTGAGCATCACCCGCACCGGACTCGCCCCGAGCGAGGTGGCGGCTTCGACGAAGGGTTGCGCCTTCACCGCTAGGACGGCGCTGCGCACGATTCGCGATGCCGACGGGGTGCCGAGGATGGCGATCGCGAGAATCGTGTTCCGCTGCGACGGACCGAGCAGCGTGGCCAGCGTCATCAGCAGCACGATGCCGGGAATGGACATCCAAGCGTCCATGAAGCGCTGAAAGATGAGGTCGAACTTACCCCCGAGGTAACCGCTGACAACCCCTAGGATCGTGCCTGCAACGGTGCCAGCCGTCGCGGCGCCGATGCCTACGATGAGCGAGAGCCGCCCACCGTAGAGCGTACGAATGAACAGGTCGCGCCCGAGTTGGTCGGTTCCGAAGATGTGACCGGAACCTGGCGGCTTCAGATGATCGCGAAGGCTCCCAACGTTAGGGTTTCCGCTGAGCACCAGCGGTCCAATAGCCACGAGCGAGACGAGGAGGATCAAGATCACCGCGCCGACAGCAGAGAGGGGTTTCCGTCGCGCGAAGCGCAGCACCGAACTGAGGACACTCGGCTGTGGTTGCCTGCGCGGGCGGATCGCAACCTGTTCCGCCGTGAGTTCAGCCATCGCAGTCCATCCTTACGTGTAGCGGATGCGTGGATCGATCCATCCGTAGGACACATCCACCATCAGGTTAATGAGCACCACGATCGTGGCGGTGACGAGCACGTCGCCTTGGATCTGCGTGTAATCCCGTTGTTGAATGGCGACGTAGGTCAACTGCCCCATGCCAGGGAAGTTGAAGAGCACCTCGAGGATCAGCGCCCCGCTGAGGAGCGCGTGGGCTTGATTGCCAATGAGCGTGACGACCGGAATCAGCGCGTTCCGCAGCACGTGTTTGACGATCACCACGGAGGACCGGAGCCCCTTGGCGCGTGCAGTGCGGACGTAGTCCTGGCTCAGTGCCTCGAGCATCGTCGCGCGCGTGAGGCGCATCGCCGTGGCGGACAGCCCAAAGCCGAGCACGAGTACAGGGATCCACTCGTTGCGCAGATTCGTCACCGGGTCCCGGGTGAACGAGGTGTACTCGCCGGGTAGGTGATAGCCGAAGTACAGCGTTCCGTAGATGACTACGATGATGCCGACCCAGAACTGCGGGAACGAGATGCCGCAGAGCGAGAAGATGCGGATGACGTAGTCGGCCCAGCTGTCGCGACGCACTGCGGAGATCACCCCGAGCGGAATCGCGATCAGCATGCCGGTGGCGAGGGCCAGGATTGCGAACTCGATGGTTACCGGGAGCGCATCGAGGATGCGGCTCGAGACGGTCTTGTTGTCGTAGATCAGCGACTGCCCAAAGCTACCGTCGAAAATGTGCTGCACCCAGTTGAGATACTGCACGTAGAGCGGGTCACTCAGACCCATCTCACCGCGCAGCCGCTCCATCTGTTCGGGATTGAGTCGCCCGCCCTCGCCGAGCTTCGTCATCAAGGCATCGCCCGGAAGCGAGTGGATCATCATGAAGACAACGACACTCACAAGCGCGACGACAAACAATGCGCCGACCAGACGCCGCAGTACGTACGAGCCCATCACAGGCCCCTTTCATACGAGACCATTCCCCTACTTGGCTGGGGTGCCGGTCGCCATCGCTGCTGCGGCCTCGAACGTGCCTCGGATGGAGCGGCGGAGCATCGCCTCGACGTCGTCCTCGGACGCCCCATGCGCAAGCAGCCACGGCACCTCGATCTGCGGTACCGGCAGCCAGCAGTCCGGTGTGACGGTGCGGTTCGCGCCAAAGCGCCCGTACGGCGAGCCGTCATGGCCGAGACAAACCTGCTCGGCGAAGCCGGCCCGCGCGAGCGTCAGTGCGAGGCCGGCGCGGCGGTCGAGCTCTTCTTGCGGACGGCGGGTGCCAAAGCGATCGAGGCCGACGTTGGCGCCGCGCTCGACGATTCGCTTGAGGTACGTCATGTCGTCGGAGTCGTTTGAGTGGCCAATCGTGACCGCACGCAGGTCGAGACCCTCTTCCTCGAAGATGTCGAGCAGCGGCGTGCCAAGCTCGTCCGTGGCGAGGGTGTGGCAGGAGATCGGGATGCCCGCCGTCTTCGCCGCTCGCGCGGCGCCTCGTGCGGTGCGTTCGAGATTCGCGCGCGGC
>Ga0114969_10000311_pt1 | contig 41208 bp, 49 predicted proteins | sample M_130807_MF_Meta_FD_87316 | JGI IMG/M metagenome (GOLD analysis project Ga0114969, IMG submission 87316) | Freshwater microbial communities from Lake Montjoie, Canada to study carbon cycling - M_130807_MF_MetaG | ecosystem: Environmental > Aquatic > Freshwater > Lake | place: Lake Montjoie... | reverse complement strand
TCTTTTTAATGCAAATTTATTTTCATTAGCCTTTAATAGTGTATATGGATTATTTTCTGCACCAGTACGATTTTTAAATTTATACACATAAGAATCTAATGGCTGTAATACAACATTTACTGTTCCAACAATAGTAGTATTACTCTCAAAAGAATTTTTTAATATATCACTAACCTTGATAATTTTATATTCTATACCAGTAGATGATTCTATAAGAATATCACCAACAGTAGGAGGAAGATTATCTGATACCTGATTATCTATAATATACGGAGTATCACTAGCTGCAGGGTATGTGAATGGAATTCTGGTAATAGAAGGTGTTGGAGTTTCTGTATATGCATTTTCAGAAAGAAGAGTGATATTTGCAGAAACCATATCTCTTCTAATATGATTTTTAATTTCAATTTCAAAAGGTTTTGTGGTATATGAACCAGATTCATCAAAAGTTCTTTTAGCCAACAAATCTATTATATCTGAATAATTTGGAGTGTTTTTAACAAATATTAATTTACCATCTAAAATTCTTCCAATTTCTATAAAGTTTTCAGCAGAAATTTGAGAAGAATTATCAATAGAAGTATTTCCGTCATATGGTAAAGAATTTAGTATTAAATCTATTCTATAACGATCCGCACCAGGAGCAGCAAAATTATAAGACCCGTTTGCAGGATCTGTTAGACTAGTGTCAGTTTTTGTAGTTATAGCACTTTTGTTTATAGTAAAACCAAAAATATTTGTAGGAGAATTGAATATTCTTTTTCCGTCAAAAGTAGTAGTATACAATGGTAGAATTTGAGAAACAGTATTAACAAAAAATCCATCAACATAAAATAAACCATCATCAATGGTTACTGCAGTTGCATTTCCTATAGAATCATTATCAGTATTTAATGGTTTTATTCTTATAGTAGCACTTGTTGATCCTAAAAAATCCTTAAGAGTCTGAAGAAAGGTATCAACATATAAATTTTCAGAATATGATAGAGTAGTGTCTGACCAATATTGCAAGAAAACAATAGCGTAATTGTCATAGACAGTCGCTGGCAACACAGCAATAACTTTTGCTCTATTGTTAGGGTTTACGTCTCCAATTAGAAAATGACCAACAAGGTTATTTAAATTATCAATTTGATAATTGCCATATAAACGAACAAAAGAAACTTTACTTAAACTTGTTAATCCACCAGTTACAAGACTTCCATCTTTAAAAATATGATCTCCAAATTTTGATATTTGATTTTGTAATATAGTTTGTAATTGAGTAAGTTCTCTAGCCTGTACAGCATAACCTGGTTTAAACAGAATTCTTAAAAAATTCTTATAATCATCAAAATCATCATTATAAGGATCATTTTGCAAAAGTGAGTTATGCGTATACGGCATTTATTTACCCCATTCCTATTATTAATTTTACTTGTAATTTACTATCTGTTCCGTGTGCTATTGGCTTTATGTTTTCTATATATATCATTTTTCCTGAATATCTTACAACCTCTGATGCTTGCACATCGCAAACTATGGATTGTTCTATAAATGTTTCAATACTATTTTCTAATTTCCATAAATTATCAACAAGAGAAGTTGTAAATACACCGTATATCATACTAACAATCAATAGTCCTGTTGTGTTTGTTCCATCATTTGTATTTATAGCCCAATCTATTACTGTTCCACTAGCAATATTTCTTCCACTAGAATTTTTTTGAATGATATTTAAATCTCTAGAAAACGAAGTAGCGGTGAATGGAACAGTACTGCCAGCAGGTCTTTTAATAACAAGTAGTACGGTAGCACGATATACTGTATCTGCTGCATCATCATTTTGTATTTTTCTTGGAAGAAGTTTATTTATTACACCAGATTTTGAAGCACCATTAGAAATTATAACTCTCGGATCTGTTTTATCACTATAAAATGATGTAACAATTTCTCCTGATTTTAAAACACCAAAACCATCAAAATATGATTGAGAAAATAATCCTTTTACATTATCTACAATTAGTTCACCCATTACTAAATTTTTATTAGGTTCCCATGAGAGTATTTGCGCTGTTGTATTAGTCTGAGAACCAATGATATATTCACCAGTTTTAAAAGTATTATCATCAAAAAAGTTATTAATAGTTACTGTTGTTGCGACCACATCATTTAATACATATGTGTTACCTATTCCTGGATAATCTTCTACTACTATAGGGAAGGTAGAAGAAGAATATGAAGAAAATCTATTTTGTACTGGTAGCAATGATAAAATTTTAGTTGTAGTATTAAAACTTTTAAATATTCCTATTGCTTGATTTGCACCAGTTCCCTGTTTAAATACTTTTTGAGAAAGGTTATTAGGATTTGAAAATGGATGACCAGATGATAAAGAACTATATGAAAAATTAATATCCTGAGAAGAATCAAAGGATTCAATTTCTAAAGAATATTGCGGTGAATATGTTTTTCCTGATTGTAATTGCACGTCTTGCACAATACCAATTTGTCTAAAATCGTTTAAAAATTCTAACATAGAATCCGCATTTGTTTTATTTAATTTTACAGAAATAATTAAATGTCTACATTGTAACTCGTCAAAAGCCAAATGACCATGACCCAAAACAGGAGATTTTATAACTCTTAGTTTAGTAGATTCTTCTACTTTTGATCCTGATTTAAGTATCTCAGCAGAACATTCTGTGTAATATAGACCACGATTTAAAATTTTAATTGCTTTAATTCTGCGTGTATTTAAATTAAAAATAGGTATTGCTGATGCTCCTATACCATTTCCTGTAATTTCAATTCTTGGTAAAATTTTATAAGAATCTCCCCGTAAATCTTGGGCCGAAAATTTAGTATCAGTCACAATCTCACCAGTCGCACCATTGTATTCTACAATATTTCTTACCTGACCACCACAAATACCATCACACATATAAATACAATAATTATTCGGATAGATTGTATTTGTTCTATCTATATCTGGTAATCTTGTATTTAATCTAATAATACTTTGATTTGCTGTTCCTGCTGTAAAAGAAGAATATTGTACTTTATGTGCAAATTCTGGAACATCAATTATAACAGATTCGTCGTAATCAACTGCAAAAGGATACTGTCCACCAGTTTGAGTGATAACTATATTACTAATTTCTCCACCGTGTTTATTTTTTGCATCAATTTCAACTACCAATTGATCATTTCTAACATCAAGAGGATCAAATATATTTGTATCTAAAAAATCAACAGGAATAAAATCATTTGTTATAAACTTCTGTAAATCTTCTGATATAGTATACATAAATTTCCAAATATATCCATCTGAAGTAATGATAGTATCTGTATTAGCAATTCCTGTTGGTGGGAATATGGAAATAGAATTATTATTATTTGATATGCATTTATACACATTTTTTTGTTCTGTCATCACATAGAAGTTGTATAATGGATCATCTTGTGATAGATTTTCAACATCATCATATTGACTGTAAACTGTACCATATTCCCAAACAATCTTTTTAACACCAAACGCTACTTCATTTGGTGCAAGTTTTTTACAAAAAATCATGTTTTTCCATGCTTCTAATTCTTCTTGATACGAGTCATTAGCCAATGGTGGGGTATTATCGCGTTCCCACGGTAAAGTTCTACCTAAAAATAAGAAATTTTCAGTTTTTGAAAACGTTGAAAAACTATCTCTAAAAGACTTTATTAATATATTTTTAAAGTTATTTTTTATCATATTATGGAATTACTATTTGCAAAGGAATATCGATCATATCGCTAATTTTTAAATCTTTCATTTCTACACCAGTATTCTGTATTAAACTATTAATGTGAGGATATACTACCCAATATTTATAAATATTTTCGCTATCCGATACTTCAGGGATATACAAAAAATACATATTTTCAATATTATAATCAATAGCACCATTTGTACTAGGTTTGTGTATAAAATAACCTTCTTCATCGGTTTGTGATGGTTTATTTGCAAAATAGTCATATCCATTTGGATAAAGATCAGGATAATCTAGATTGCCAGTATTTCTTAAATTAAGGGATGAATTGATCTGATACGCTATGTAATTACCTATTTTTGGAGTAAATGCTATATCAAATTGTAAATTTCTTTTCCATGAAATAAGTTCATTTCGTTTAAGTAGAGATTCTGTAAATATTCCAACACCCGCTGGATGGATTATACGTTTAACTACATCTAGGAAAATTGTAGGATCTAAGTCCGTTCTTAGAACATATGATAATTCTTGATTTTTCATATTATCTCTAAGAATACCACCAGAACTAGCAGAAGATGCATTTGTCTTCCAATATCCAGCATAATGTGTAATTGGAGATATACGAGGAGTACCGTTTACAATTCGTTCTTCTCCCTTAGAATTTCTCTTTTTAATTACAAAATTACCATCAACTGCCAATCTATAATCATAACCAGAATTTATTATTTTTAATTCTTCTATTTTGCCTTCTGTTGATTCTTTTCTAGTACGATTTCCGTCACATCCACAACCCAAATCTGTCCATGGTGTATATTCATTTGGTAAAGTGCTTGTTGTAAATCTTAATTTTTTTTCCATAGGATCTTTATATAAAACCATAGTGTGGTCGCCTTTGCAAGAAATAGAATGTATTCCTCCTTGTAAATTTCCTGGAACGGTGCATTGACCTTTAAGATTGTCACCCCAAGCAAACACTGAATTATTATCTAATAGTACTACCGTATGATTTGTACCTCCTTGAATGTCTACAATATCACTACCCTGAAGTGTGGTTTTAATCCAATATAAACCATTTTTACTATTAGATTCTCCCCAATTACCAGATCCTGATGTTGAATCTGTGTAAATTTCATCATTAGGCGTACCAATACTTGTTGCTTTTGTACCACATTGTTCTTTACCGTTATTTCCCCACGAAATAACTGTTCCATTTGCTCTAACTGCATGAGAAGTGGCGCTGCCACAAGTAATCTTAATAATATTTTCACTGTTTGCAGTTCTTAGTATTGATGGAACATTACATTGACCAAAGCCATTACTCTCATTACTTGCTCCCCAACATACAATTGATCCGTCAGATTTTAAAGCCATGGTATGATTTTCTCCTGCTGCAATATCTACAACATTTTGTAATATAACATTATCAATAATTACTTTCCATCCTCCAGGATTTATTCCTGCATCTAATGATGCTTGCACATTTGCTTCATTCCATGGAGTTGTCTGTATTTTAACTCCACCAACTCCAGTACCTTTACATCTTCCATACAAATTAAAACCAAATGCTGAAACTGTTCCATCGCTATGTAATAATACATTATGATAATGACCCGCTACTACTTTTGTAATATTGAGGTAATCATTATTACTGAATCCAGTAGTTCCGCCCTCTTCAGTCTTTATTGGCGGAGTATCTAAACCGTATGGCATAGATCCCGTTGGTCTGCCCCAACTTTCAATACTTGCGGTTGCTCCAAGAGTTGCACTATTATAACTCATAATTGCTACAGTATGAGAAAAACCAGAAGATACCATATTAGGATTAAGTCTTTGATTTATCTGATTGCTTCTATACGCAGCGTCTTGGTTGCTAAGATATCCACCAGCATTGTCATTTCCCCAACTTAACGCATGTAATCCTATTAAAGTATCTCTTGCAGGATTATGATTAAAGAGTGCTGTTGCAAACTGATTTCCAGTTACTACAGATACTGCAGTGGTTTCTATCTGTCCACCAAGTTGAGTAAGTCTACCAGTGTTATCTTGATAAGTTGAAGTACTAGTATTAATTTCTTCATTCTTCCAATCTGTTCCTTCTATAGTACTCCATGAAAAAGTTCCCCATCCTGATATCGAAAATGTTGGTAAATTTTGTGGTGCTGCTGTAGTGGTTGATGTTGTAGAAGTGGTGGTGGAAGTTGGTGCTGCTGTTGAGGTAGAGGTAGATGTAGAGGTGGTGGAAGTAGTGGATGTAGTAGAAGTAGTGGATGTGGTGGATGTAGAAGTAGATGTTGTAGAGGTTGGTGCTGCTGTTGAGGTAGAGGTGGAGGTAGTAGAGGTTGGTGCTGCCGTTGAGGTAGAGGTGGAGGTAGAGGTGGTGGAAGTAGAGGTTGAAGTTGTGGAGGTTGTAGGAATAGCAAAATTTTCCATACATCTTTCATATTTTTCTATAGTATCAATAATAGGCATACCAGCACACAATCCATCAGGATTTTCCAAATCACTTATAAATAAGTGTCTCCTATCATCAAGTTCTGGTTTTTGTATTTTTGTAACTAAAGCCAAATATGAATCTCCAGTTTCATTTTTTACTGGTCTATTTGGTATAACAATTGTGTCTCCAACAGAAAATCCACCACTTGTAAAATCAATAGTATCAATTACTGGTACTATTTTTAATTCTATAGTGTTGTCAGCGTCATCTAATTGAATATCAACGTAAACAGTTTCGCCTAAAATACCTTTAATGTAATCTAGCCAATTTTCTTCATCGGTTTTAATTCCAAATTTACCTGATATATTAGATAATGTTAATTCATAAATATTTTCATTTGGTATATCATTTAATACTACTTCTATTATTCTTGCATAAGCCTGAGTTGTATTATTAGATTTTTTCTGATAAATTATACAATTTTTAACCAGTAGTGCAGTTTTTTCGGTTAATCCTCTAACCTTTATTGTATTTTTTTGAATCCATAAATCACCAGAAGCCTTCATCAAAGTATTTTTAGGATAATATATTTCAATATATGTTCTATATAACAACCTAAACAAAAATCTATAAGCAGATTCTGTACCTTTTCGCACATAAAACTGTTTAATATTTTTTATAATTTGTCGTAAATTTAATTCTGATATATCTGAAATACTTTTAGGAAAATCATTAAGATATTGTGTTCTAAATGTATCTAAAAATATATCTGGAGTGGTATCTACATCTGAAATATTTTCCAAGGAGAATTGTGAATAGACAGGATTATTAGATTTGTCTAGCCACTCATAATACGCTTCTACGAAACGAGTAAATAATTTGTAATCTTCCCTAATAAATTGTGGAATTTTTTCTTTTATTAAGAACCACGTTGGAGATTCTGGATTATATTTTTCTCCTACCACATTAAATGTTATTTTAAAATCAGACTTTTCAATTTTTCCTGTTTTTATTCTTTTAATGTATCCAGTTAGAACATGACTGCCAGCACTTAAAAACGTAAAATTATAACCCTTATCAAATAGATCAATTTCTATTTCACTGTTACCATCTAACGATAATACAACTTTATAAATGTTTGTATTCTGTATATTATTATTAATAGTATATCTAAAATTTAAAGAATTACCATATAAGTTATATGATTCTGTTGGAAATTTTATATCTATTATAGAATCAGACATTAAGTATTACCGTATATCCTATTTGCTGCAGAGATATTATTTAAAGTATTTTTTGTAACTTTTTTCATATTAACCACTATGTTATCCATAGAATATTTATCAAATGCAAATACAGTATTCTTGTCGGTAAAAACATCATCATCATCGGTTATACATTTTATTGCAACATGATTTATATCATTATAAAATCCATCAACCGTTAAACGATTAATGATCATTTCTCCTGTTTCATAATTTACAGTTCCAATAGTAGAGATTAATACCTTTACAATCTTTGCAGTTACTGCATCTAGATCATAATAATAAACATTTAAAATACCATTAGAATCTTCAATATATGATACCTTCTTGATCAGTGCTCCGTTAGATATTATATTAGTGTAAAAACCATTAGAAGATACTGTGGTATATTCTAAATTTGGTTTGTATAATTTATTTCCAAATTTTAAGGTATATCCATTAGAAATTCCCAATACTGGATATATTCGTTTTTCAATTTTTGCATCAATAAGAACAGAAGCAATACTTGAATGAAAAAATACGGAATTCTTTATAAAATCTGAAGAATAAAAATCATCATCAAATCCTTTGTAATTGCTATAAACGTATGCTGTAGATTTGTTTATTATGACTTGTTTAATGTTTTCTTCTGTATCCAAGGTTATTGATGGATCATATTTAACATTAAGAATAACATTTAAATATAAAATATCAGGATCTTTTATTTGTATATTTGTACCAACTATTGCTTTAGTTCTAGAAATTTGTTCTATGATTTCCATCTTTTCACTGCTCGTTAAGAACGGAGCATTTTTAGGTTTTATAGAAGCTATGACTGTGCCGTATTGTGGTGGAATACTATCTTCTCCACCCCAACATCGTATTGATTCAATATTTGGAAATAATTTAATAAAAGTTGCTTCATAATCACTAGCAGTAACTGCTCTTTCTTGAACAGAAAAGTTTTTTAATGCGTTTCGGCGAACACTTTCAATGCCTTCTCTATTTGATCCGTTATTTGAATATTGAACGGTTTCTATTTCATATCCTGAGAGTGTGAAAGAACTAGTTACTTGTGTATCCATCTTACCTATATCATTTCCTGCAAGTCCAGATGTAATCAGAAATTCAAAAACAACAACATTTCCTCCACTTAGTTTTTTGCCAAAAATTCCATCTCCAAATTGTATTTGATAAATTCCATTATTTTCTTCATTGGTAAAAAATATTTTAGATTCAGAATCTACTTCTGTAATATTTTTTGCATTATTCCACTCATTCTGAAAACCAAGAACATCATTGATTCCTAAAAGAACCATTGCTCTAATGGTATCTGTTTCTATATTAGTATATGGTAGTTTAATTTTTGCTAATGGATCCGATACAATATGTGTATATGATGCAAGTACGCCTTGACGAATGTCAACATCTGTAGCAGCATACGATACAATAACCGTAGGATCATCTATATCATATTCATAAGGAGATAGTGTGTGATCTGTCATAACTGTAAACGGTATTGTTTCATTTGCAGAATTTATAGCAGTAATCACAGTATTTCTAAGAATTTTTTCTCCTGTATAATCCTCTGCAGCAATTTTAATATTTATTTTAGCCTTTGCAGAAACAGAAGATGCGGGAATATATCCTAAATTTTTTGAAATAGAAATAACAGAATTTCTTTTTTGTGCAGAATCTAAAAATGATTCATTTATTGCTAAATTGTTATAAAATGCACTGTAATAAGTATTGTATGATAACAGATCCATCAATACGTTCATTGATGCACCTTCAAACGAATATCCTTTAAATTCTGTTTGATTACTTAAGAAATCAATAAGAGAACTTTTAATTGATATAAAATCTAAATTGCTTATATTTTGTCGATTTTCATTCATGTTATTTTGTTCTTTCTAATCGTATTTCGAAAAAATCTGTAAGATTTCCTGAAAAATAATATTCTAATTGAATATCAATAGAATTTGAAGATTCATTAACTACTACGTTTAAATTCTTAATCTTTACTCTTTTTTCATATTTTGTTATTACGTTTTTTATTTTTGTTTTTAATTTTGCGTCAGATCCTATAAGATAATTTTCAAACATAAATCCTGTTATATTTGGCCCTAAATCATTTATAAATGGCTTTTCATATAATCCTAATAACATTAATGTTTTTAGAGATTGCTTGACCGCAGCAGAATCTGTTAATACACTAACATCTCCAGTTAATATGTTTTTATCAAAATTTAAATCTATATCTCTTACTATCATTAGAAACCTTTTTTAGTATTTAAAAATATTTGTAACAGTCGTTGTGTTTCTAACATCTGTTTATGTACAAGATCAGTATTAATCTTAATATCTACATCTGTCCATTCAACAGAAGCATACCCTATAATATTTAATCCATCCAAAGAATGAATAGAAACAACTGCAAATATCTCAACTCCTTTAGATTCCATAAAGTATTTACATAATGAACTTTTCATTTCTCTAACATATTGAATACTTATATCACCTTTATGTAAAATATTCATAAGTACATTAAATCTACTAAGAAGAACACCCTGATAATCGGTTATTGTGGGAAGAGTTAATATATCAGATGATTCATGTGTAATAGAACTTTTTAGCATAGAACTGCCATCTAGAAAATGACCACCGTTATGGAATTGTGATATAGATGCTCTATTACAATTAGAGACTATTCGTAATTCTGTTAAAATTTCATTTATTCTTGAGTTTTCTTTAGTTAATTTATCACAATCTACTACTAATGGGGTATTTTCGGTTGGTTTTATCATTTTTTTAATATTTGTCATAAATACCAAAATTCCTCCCATAATAAAGGAAACAACAACCGTACCAGTATCAAACCAAAAATTACTAAATTGCATAAAAATTCCTTTATAATAGTATGGTTATTTATAAGAATGAGTGAGTAATTCATCCAATAAAGACATTTTGTGATCCTGTTACTATAAAATGACCACATGATGAAAAATCACCCATTCTAGCAATGGGAATTCCGCCAGCAAATACTGTAGATGAAGCAGTTATAATATTACTTGAACAATGCTGTTCTTGACCATCATCTCCACATGGACTATGTGGACCAACAAAAGATCCTAAAACAGCAACAGGTAAAGAATTTACAAGTACTGTGGGAGAACCATTTATCAATATTCCACCAAAAACCGTATCTATACCTATTCTGGCGGCTGGTTGCATAAAATTAACCGTTAACCAATCTATCATATTCATCCGCAGAAATTTCACCATTTGCTAGTGCTGCAGAATAATCTTTCTGATTTGCTGTTTCTGTTGCTTCGGCTTGAACAGATTGTCCACATCCAATAGGCTTTCCTCCAAGAGAACTGAAAATATCATCAATACCCGCCATAATATCATCTATGAATCCGCCAATTGCATCAAATACCTTAGCAATAGCATCTGTTATAGCTTTAATGATTTTACCAATAACTTCCATAACTTTGTCGATAACTGCTCCTATTGTATCCAAAACTGCGTTAATGCCTTTCATAATTGCTGCTATGGCATCATCTATTGCTTTCATAACTGCATCTAATGCTCCACCAATAGCATCCATTATTGTACACATAATATCAGTTATAGTTTGCGCTATATCTCCAATAAATCCAGTAACAGCACCCAATGCTCCTTTAATTCCTTCTATAAATCCATTCTCTTCTGTTAGTGCTGTTACTTCACTCATAGCTGCCTGCATTGCTTCTTGAGGAATACTTGCAATGTCTTGAATTGTACCTGTGACATTATCAACCGCACCCTGAACATTTGCAACTACTTCTGCTGCTCCGTTTGTAACATCTGCCATAACTTTTGTAACAGGAGAAAGCGCAGATCCAATTCCTTCTGTTATAGATTTTAATATTGTTGAAGAATCTGCAATTCCTCCTGTTTGACCTTTTAAACCCGCAATTGTATTTGCTGCAGTATCCAATACTGCTAATTGAGCCTTTAAAGACATGATAGATGTTCGTAATAGTATCATAGGAGTTACACCATTTATAGTTCTTCTCCATACACCCATAGAACCAGGAACATATGGTATTACTGGTATGGTTGGAACTAATGGTGGAGTAATTCTTAAAGTACTCAATCCCATTATACCACCTATTGCTGGTTCAGCAGGAATTGGAACAGCAGGTATTCCGTTAAGATTAATGGAAGATCCTGTAGTAAATATACCACCAGATGCAAGAGTGTTGACAGTGCCTTGTGATAAAAGATTTAAAGAAATACCAGAAGTCATATTCAATAATCCACCAGACAATATGTGTGTATCTATTCCACTATTCATTCTTACTGTTCCTGGTGAAAAAATATCAACAGATGTAGTTCCTGTTACTGAGATCACAGGAGAAACAAAATTTATACTCATTGGATGTGAAATTGTATAACCGGTTGGTGTTATATCAAACCCCATACCAGGCCCACCTGCGCCAACTATTCCGTTTAAACTTATAATAGGAGAACTAAGAGAATAACTTATTCCAACAGTTTTTTCTTCTAATCCTAATATATTAGTTAATTTGGTTACTCCTATAGTTTGTGAATATGTTTTTGCTACAAATAATTGTTTATTACCTGCAAGAATATTACATTTCAAATCACCTAATAGAATAGTTGTTTCTTTGTACCCCATGGTTAACATTAAATTATCAAAAGTTCCATCTACTCTAACATCTCTATTACCACCAATTTCTGTAACGTGATCTTCGCCAACAACCATATGCATATGACCAGCAACTTCTAAATTATAATCACCATTAACAAAATGATTATAATTTCCTGCTTCTTGGCGAATATTCACATCTCCATGATTTAAAAGAAAATTTGCATCTCCATTTTTTAATCGAACATTGCAGTTTCCACGATTTATAATAATATTTACATTTGCATTTTCTCCAACTTCTATATCAAAATTTACTGCACTGCTAGAAGGATTTGGAGTTTTATCAGCATTAACTAATATCTTTAATGCTTTGTCTATTGTAACATTGCAATGACCATCTATATGAACATAATCATCTCTTAAAATACTTGTATAATTATCACGAACAACTTTAGTTACAGAATCTCCGTTTGGATGGATTTCTTGAAAAGTACCAGAACGATGAAATAAATGTATTCTTTCAGAACCAGGAGTATCGTCGATTTCAAATATATGACCAGATTCTGATTCTTGAACTTTATTAAACGGATAAATTGTGCTAGTTTTACCCTTTTTCTTTTTTATCTTTTTACCTTTTACTTTACCGTAAGCAGTCTTTGGTTCATTCCAATTACCTACTGCTAGTAGTGGATCTAATCCACTTAACGAATCTGATGCTCCACCTAAACCACCCAGACTCATAACACACCACCTAAACCACTTGGTGGAGTAAGTGGTGCAGCAAGACCTGTTAATCCACCCAATCCACTAGCACCTAATCCACTACCAAGAGATCCCTTATAAAAATTTGTAATAGAATTCATCATATTTGTTCCATTATTTAATACTGGTTTAAATGATTTAGATTTGGTTTGTAATGCAGCTCTAATCGGATCTGTATGTATTTTTTCAGTATTAGTATTAGTAGGTTTTCTTTTATATTGATTAGATGTATTTTTAGTTGAAGAAGAAGAACTAGATATTACAAAATTTGGTGGCATACCTAATCCTTTATTTGTACCCAGATTTACACCAGTTAATCCTATAACACCTGTTATAAACTTTGGAAAAAATATATCAGCAATTGGTACATTAGTATCTAGGAGACCACCATCTTCTCTAGATTTTGTTTTTAATCCTACTACCGTGTCTTTTAATCTTACAGTATCATTAATTGCTAAAATATTTGTATCAGGAGTTCCTTGTTTTCTTTTTGAAGATTTAGAAGAATATTTTTTTCTAGGATATTTTTTTGATGCCGGCGCATTTTCTAACTGAGCACCATGCTTATCACCAGAAACTCCCTTACCATTAGGATATGATCGTGTTATCTCATCTACTGGATAATTTTTAAGATCTTCTTCTGATCTAGAATCCTGAAATCCTGTTCCATAATTTTCTCCAAGTGTCTTAATAGTATCAGCATTTAATCCTGATATTGATCCTAATATAATAGGAACTTGATAGGAATTAGGATCTGTAAAAAATCCTACAACCCAAGTTCCTTCTACAATTCCTACTGGTGTGGTTCCTTTACCAGAATTACAAGAATTACTTGGAGATTGTAATATAGTTGCCCATGGAAGTGCTTTTGTAGGAAGACCTTTTTTATCTTCCGAATGATATCCAAAAATTCGAACTTTAACTCTTCCAATTTCAAGAGGATCCATACGATCTTCTACTACACCAAAAAACCAAGCAAATCCATCTTTTCCTAAAAATCCAGACATTATATAATCCCTCCAAATCCTGTAGATGATTCATTTTCAGGAGTTTCAGAATACTCAGAATCTCTTGCTAATGATAAAGATGTTCTCAGATTAAATCCAAGAAAATTTCCTTTATTTTCTAACATATGTTTTATTTTAGTAATTAAAAATTTACCAGTAAAAAATGGATCTCTTCCTGGAAGATATGGCGATGAATCTAATTGTGGTCTTGAAAAATTAATAACATCTCCTAAACTTAGTCCAACATTTCCTACAAGTTCTACATCAATTCCATTTTGATCCATTGCTTCCATGGAAGCAATTCTTGGCAATAACCATTTATCTACAGAATTTGCAGGATTATTTCCCTGCAATGGATTTTCTTTTTCTGTATATAGATAGGTAGATTTTGGATAATACTTTATCACCATGTTAGGATTATCATAACTCATATTTAACATAACATCTTTAGGATCTAACTCAGGATCTACTAATTGTCTATTATAAAAATGTGTTTGATTTGTAAAGAGATCAGAATAATTCATATTAGTTTTGCCATATTTTTTCCGTGTAATATCAAAAGTTAAACAGGTAGAAGAATACATGCCTATTTTTGCATTTTTAAGAGGAGAGATAGTTCTTCCTATATGCTGTAATCCTGCAAAAGATCCTTTATATTTTAAATCTTCAGAATCTATTAATCCTTTTGTACCACCAGTTTCCATTCTAATTCCTGAATCTTCATTAGTTCCTAATACAGAAGGTTTTGACATTAATAATCCCATACTAACAAAATGATGCTGATGATCAATATCCTCATAGAATACAAAATTATTATTTTTCTTTTTTATATCTGATTTTTTTTGTATACTTAATAAATCTTTTTGTGGAGTTTTATCAAAACTATATGCTCTTGTAGTTAACCATTGTATAGATTGTATTGGATGCAAATATGGCATAATAACAAATTGTTTTTCTTCTGTTGGTTCTATATCTACTAGATCAATATCTAAATATGTTTTAGATATTGTTTTAACTATATTACTAATAGTATCATAAAAGAATCCACCAACATTTTTGAAACTATCTAAAAACATAGTTTTTGAACAAAAATTTAAAAGAATATTTTGTTTAAACATTGATTCGCCAACATTTTCCAACGGAATATTAGTAATTTTATAGATATAATATTTTTCAAAATCTAATTCATTTGTTCTAGAGGCTGCAAATGTTTTTGTTTTTATGGAAAATAATAATTCTTCACCCTTACCTACTATTGATCCTGTTATCTGTTTGGAAAGTCTACTAGACGGAGAATCTTGAAGAGTAATAGTTCCTGTAACAAAAGGACTATAAAGACTTTGATATATTTCAATAGAAATAACTAAATCTGTTACATCAACAGACTCATCTCCACACCTCATAAAAATACTAGAAATATTTTCTATAGAAATCATACATTAAATACTTTATTATATTGGCTAACTAAAAGGTTCACCGTGGTTTGTGTTGGTAAGAAAATTGTTCTTTTATCATCATTTATTTTTGTTTCATAATCTAAAGATGTTATAACATTATCGCTAGAATTATTATTAATATATCCCTGCAAACTACCATATAATGGATCTAGGTACACATCAGAATTTTCAAAGTGATGTACTGCATGTTGTGCAGAATTTACAACTCTACCAACCTTACCTATTTTAACATTTGGAGTATTGTAAAATGAAATATTATTTTTTATTTTAAATTCTCCCTTTAATAATTTTATTGTTAATTTACTAAATGTTGCATCCCATTCCACCACTTGAGCAACATTTGTAGTATTTACATAATTAGGATTCAAATCATCATATACCACTATAATATTTCCAGGAAGTATATTATATTCTTTAACAGTTTCTAATCTAAGAAACAAACAAGTACGATAACTATATTTGTATTCTATTAAAGAAGAAAACGAATTAGTAGATAATGGCCATTCTGTGTAAATATTTTTAATATTATTCACTAATAATATAACCCAAGATAATTTTGGATCATTATACATTTTTGCAGCAAGACTTTCAGGAGTATCAGAATCTTGAATATTATAAGGCACAGAATAATCACTATTTTTATAAAATTCTCCAACAACCAATGATGCTGCAATATCTGTTACTGTCTTACTATTGCCGGTATTATCAGATATTGATATGTGTGGATGTTTATCAAAAAACATTATGCTAATTCTCCAAGTCCTAGAATTTGTTCTAATGTATCACGATCACTTGAATTTCCAGGAAGTACTGTTCCTTTTAGAGGATTACTTAAAATTGATGGTAGTTGTCTTGCAGCACTTGGTAGTTTTGCCGTAAAATCCACACCTACTATAGTATTTTCAATTTTTCTTTCTTCTACACCTTCTGATAGCATTTGAGTAAATGCAAATGTTACTGTTTGACGAACATAATCATCTTGTGTTCCCCAACTATGTTGTATACCACCAACAGAAATTGGATATACATTAGTAAATTTAGTATTATATATTTTTTTATTTGCCGTATCTATTTGTGATAAAACTATCATTGAAGTATTTGTAAATTCATTTAAATATCTAGCACCCGTACTCTTATCAGTAAAGGAAAATATTTGTTCTTGCCAATTTAAAAATAATCTTCTTTCTTTATATGAATATTTCTCAGTACCACTCATTCTAAAGGTTAAAGTTATTTCATTTGTACCATAATTTACCATATAGGGTATTTTAACTGTAGGAAGAATATTCAATCGGTAATCAATTGTTGATAGAGTTTGGTCTGGAATATCTGCAGCCTCACAACTAAATCTTAAACCAGAACCATCATTATTGTAAATATCTGATATACGCATTCCTGCAGTTGTTGGGGGGAAAACTGTAGCATAAAACCTATTAGGTCTATAATAGGTTCCTAAGTCATATAAAAATTTAGCGTAATCATCTGATGCAGATTTTATTCCATTTTGTATACCATAATTAGGTGGATCATTCATCCATCCTTGATAATTAGAAACCGAATCCATTAGGTTCGCTGGCAACTCAGAGAGTGCTTTTAAATTTTGCAGTTTAGATGATGATTCTGCTCTTGTTTCGCGTGAATTAGAATATATATCTCCAGGATTTTCCATTTATTTTAAAGTTCTTTCCGTTATTATTTTAAAATCCCAATTTCTTTGTTTTGCAAAATCTGTAGCGGCTTTCCACTTACTTGTATTTATCATCCAATTTTTCATTTCTTTTAAAAATGTTCTTTTTGATTTTTTTTGAGTTTGTTTTGGTTCAGAACACTGTCTATACGGCTTTATCTCTACTAAATGAGTTTTTACTTGATTATCCTTTTCTAGTACTTCTATTATAAAATCAACATAATATTTGTGATTTCTATTATCTACAGTAGAATAATAGGGTATTGCCAATTCTTCCGATGCCCATTTCAATATATTTGGATTTTTATCACAAAAAACCATGAATCTTCGTTCTAAAAGAGAACGATATATGATATTTTTAGGATCACCTACATATTTATTTGGATTTTCTGGTCTATATTTGCCTTTATAAGCCATATAAATATAAATATAAAAGAAGTTTAGGAATCAAAATGCCACCAAAAATACCATTCATACATTATATAGATCAAATACTACGAGATATTAGGGGAAACACCCTAACAATTCCATCAATGAACGCACAATTATCAGAAATGATATCAGTATCTGATATAAATGCTATAAACAGCAAATCAACATCTAATTCTTTTTCATCAATTCAAGATAGAGCGTTTGCAGAAGATAGCACAATAAGACTACAAAATATAATGGACGATAAAATTAACAGTGATAGGGATCAGCAACTTACCTTTACCAGAGATTTTACAAAATTACAAGATTGTTTAGTTTTAGAATTATTTTCACCTGATAGTAATCAAAATCCAAATTTTTCAAAGAGTAGAGATCAAAAATTATTCAGAGATACGGTATCAAGCGCAAAAGGATTACTTAATATGATACCTGGAGTATCATCTGCTGTTGAAGCTGTTGAAGAAACTGTAAAATCAATAGTACCAGATTCTATTAAAAACTTAACAGGTAAATTGATGGATTCTGCAACCAGTTCTAAAGCGTTCACTGAAGCAACACAAAAAGATTTTGAAAACTTAAATAAAAACTTCTATACTTCTAGTAGAGATGGAAATCACTCTGTTGAAATAATGTTACCAATGCCTCAAGGTGGATTGATGGATAATCATGCACATCAAATAACTGGAGTCAGTATGAATCCTGTTGGGCCAATATTAGGAGCAGCAGCTTTAGTAGCAAGTGCGGTAACTGGAATGGCGAGTGCCATGACTAATAGCGCAGGGGGTAGTGGTAATAGTACAAAAAAAGCATATAATTCATCAGGTCAATCTCTTCCTGTATACGCATTACAGGCTTTACAGTTACAAGCAAGAAAAGCATTAAATCCTGCTCAAGAAATGTTATATCAATCTCCAATAGCTCGTCAATTTCAATTTACTATTCAATTTTCTCCACAAGATAAACAAGAAGCAGATAATTTTATGAAAATTGTTGATATGTTAAAACAACACTCATATCCTACTTTAGATTTTGATGCTACTCTATATAATTTTCCAGGAACTTTAAAGTTTTATTTCAAGACAAATGGGAAAAAAAATGAAAAATTGCCAAGAAGTTATTTTCCTTGTTTTATTAAATCTGTTCAAATAACATATATGAGTGCTGGTGAAGGATTTTATTCACATTTTTATGACGGAAATCCTACAAGTATAAACTTAACCCTAGATATATCAGAATCTAAACTATTGGCTAGAAATGATCTAGATAATAGTTTATCACAAGAACAAGGATTGACTAAAGATCTTTTAAACTTTGGTGGTGTCCTTGATGCTGAAGCAATAATTGAAGAAAATACAGTAAATAATACTCGTCCCTAACCCTATAACATGGAGAAAATTATGAATAGTTTATTAAAATTGGTTACTTTACCGACATATACTGCAACGTTACCTTCTACTGGTCAAGTTATACATTTTAGACCTTTTGTGGTAAAAGAAGAAAAAGTTATGTTGATTGCATTGGAATCTAAAGATCCTGCACAAATAATTAATTCTATCAGGAATGTGCTACAGTCTTGTATAATTGAAAAAATAGATGTAGACTCTATACCTTATTTTGATATGGAATATCTTTTCATTCAATTACGAATGAGATCAATGGGTGAAATAGTAGAAATGATTGTTAAAGATCCTGGTACTTCTGAAAAATTTGAAACTGAAATGAGATTAGAAAATATAATTGTTAAAAATTTAAGCAAAGATCTTGAAAAATTTAATATAAAATTTGATGAAAATTTAGGAATTGGTATGAAATACCCATCACTATCTAAAATGTATGAAATACGACAATCAGTAGGTAAAACCATGATTGAGACTACTATTGATTTGATTATTTCCTGTATTGATAAAATTTATACAAAAACTGAAGTAATTAATATTAAAGATAAAACTCTAGAAGAAATTAAAGAATTTGTTGAAAATTTACCAAAAAAACAATTCAAAATGATTTCTAAATTTTTTAATGAGTTACCTGAAGTGGTATATGAGGATGTTTATGTGTCACCAACAACAGGTAATAAGATACCAATAATAGTAAGAGATTTTACAAATTTTTTCGATTAATGCTCTCGGTGGAAAATTTAAAAATAATGTATGAGACTAATTATGGTCTGATCGAGAGCAAGATATTTGGGTTGGAAGAGTTGGAAAACATGATTCCTTGGGAGAGACGAGTGTATACAGGATTGCATATTAAAAATATTGAAGGACAGAAAGAACGAATTAGACAACAATCTAGACGCAAAAGAAGTTAAGTTATGGAAGAAAACATAGAAAAAAACGGAAATTTTGAAGAATTAAAAGGAATACACAAGAAAGTTTCCGATGTTTATCTATTACTTACTGATAACAAAAGAGAAGATAAAAAATTCAAATATGATGCAAAAAAACAACATAAGAAAGAAAAGAAAGAAACTGATAAACATAATAAAAATGTTGAAACTTTATTAAAAGGCATAAATGATGATATTGGTGATATTGAAGGTGGAGGTGGTGGTGGTGGTGGAGGTGGCATGTTTGGTGGATCTTCAATACTAAAATTATTAGCGGCGTGGACCATTCCGTTGGGAATGCTTGCCTATGCAACTAAAGATTTAATGCATTGGTTAAAAGGAGAAAAAACAGCATCTAATGTTAATACAAATACTGCAGCAATAGCACCAAAATCTGCAGCTGCAATGGCACCAAAAATTAAAGATCTTGCTACACCAAGAAATACAAGAACTTCTAATCCAACAGGATCAAAATCTACTACTGCATCAGAACCTACTGTTGCTCCTAAACCTGCAGTATCAGAACCTACTGTTGCTCCTAAACCTGCAGTATCAGAACCTACTGTTGCTTCTCCTAAACCTGCAGTATCAGAATCAGTTGCTTCTCCTAAACCGACTCCTAAAGTTTCAATACCAGATGTGAGTGAAAAATATGCTTTTCCACCAACTGCAGAACCAAATGCTGCTCCTAAACCCGCAGTAACAAAACCTACTGTTGCTCCTAAACCTGCAGTAACAGAACCTACTGTTGCTCCTAAACCTGCAGTATCAGCAAAACCAGGAATGATGAGTAGAGCAACATCTTTTGGTGTACGCACCACTGGCGCAGGCGTAGTAGGAGCCGCCTCTGCAGGAATAGTTGACATTGCAGCCAGAAAAGCAGCAGATCCTGATGCACCTATTGCCGATTTATTAGTAAAAGCAATACCTGCTGCAGCAGTTGGTGGCGGAGCTGCAATAGCAGCTGGCGCATTGATTGCAGCATCTGGTCCTTTAGCACCAATTGTTGCTGCAGGTCTTACACTTTATGGAATAGAAGAATCTCTTAGAAACACTTCTTCTGCCGCTAGAGCATACGCTACTGAAGGTCAATTTAACGAACTTACCAGAAAAAATAGTAAGGCTATAGATAACTATCGAGAATTTATGAGCGATCCTAAATTGACAGATGCTGAAAAAGCAAAAAAAAGTCAAGGATTACTTTCTAATATAGAAGATACAAAAAAAGAATATGATAAATTTGAAAACATTGCAAATACCATTGATGCTTTAAATACTGTAGTACCTATAGATAAGCAATGGGGAGTAGTTAGAGAATTTATTGGAGAAACAACATCTGACAATTATAGTATTGAAGGATTGGCAACTCTAATACAAAATGTAAATGCCATGAAATTCTCAGGTGAAACCACACCTGAAGTTATGGATCGAATGAAAAATGATCTAACTCAACATTATGTCAATTCCAAGTGGGGTGGAATGGATGATAGACCCATGAGCGAAATGTTTGATACTAAACAAGGTAGATTGTGGAACAAACAACTTACTCCCATGATACATGCAATTGGCTATGATAAACTTGTACAGTTATTAGATAAAGGTGAACCAATTATTGAACAGTACAAAGGAAAAATTGGAGAATTATATAATAATCGACCAGCGGTTACTCCCACACCAAAGTCCACAGAATCTCCTATTATCACACCGCCTGGAGGACTTGATGAGGGTGGTAATCTTGTAGCAGATGTATCAGATGTGGTTACTCCTAAAAAAGAACCTATTCACAATACAGCAGAAAATCATCCAGCGTTGAGAGCAACAAAAAAGAAAATGGATGAAATGGATGCAATGAGTAATATGCCTTCAGGTAACTATGTTGGTATGGATATGGAAAATAATAATCCAGGATATCAAGTAAAAGATGATGGTATAACTGCAGTAGATCCAAAAAATCAAAAAGCAGTAGACGACATTACAGCATTACGAAACTCAATGAAATCTGCCGGTGGTGCAAACGGTAACAAAAAAATGGCAATCGGTGGTTTTGTTGAAGGATCCCCAACTGGTTCAAGAATTGGTGGGAATGGTATAATGGGAGAAAATAATAATGCAGAAGCTCTTGCAGCAATACCTACAGTTGTTAAACCAGGTTCTCCTAGAGATGCCACTTTAACTGGAAGACTTGCAAATGTATTATATGAAATGTTAAAAGATGCTAGTAAAAATGATATTATGGCAACTCAAAGATCATCAGGTGGATATCAAGAAGCATTGGATAATTCTAGAAATGATCTTTTTGATAGAACCATAGTGGATCCACTCACATCTTCTGGATCATCACAAAATATTACAAACAATATTATGGCAGGATCTTCAGGTGGAGATTCTGGTGGTAATGCATCATTTAGTCCAGAGATGATGCAATTAGATCATTTAGAAATATTACGCCAAAGTTCTGCTCTTGGCGTTCATATGCTTATATAAAAGAAAAGAACCTGATTTCTCAGGTTCTCTCTCACGGATATCACACCCTTTAGTTTTTATTCCTCGTTGGCGAGTTTCTCAAAGTAACTCATTGCATCCTCTTCACCATCCTCGTCAGCAGGAGCCTTCTCAACCATCTTGGCTGGCTTGGATTGCTTTGGTGAGGTCTTAGGAGTATTATCTCCTGAATCACCACCAAAGTCAGATTCTGACATTTGTTCTGCCTTCTTACTAGCAGAACCTGAAAGAACACCACGCAACTTGGTTGAAAGTTCATCATATGACTTGAACTTGTCAGCACCAATAAATTCCTTCAGAGAATATTGCTTCTTCCATACACCTTCAAGTTTAGCATCATCGCCACCCATAAGTGGTTGTGGAGTATCAAACTCGCTCTTGTCGTAGTTAACATAACCTGCGACCTTACGAATCTTCAACTTGAAGTCTGCACCCTTCCAAAAATCAAACACATTAACAGGACTCTCATCCTGAAATTCTGGTTGCAACTTCTCCATGATCTTATCAAAGATCTTCTTGCCATACTTGAACAAGAACACCTTGCCTTCATTCTGTGGATTCTTTGGATCAGAAACAACAAGAATGTTTGAGAAGTAACTCAACTTACGCTTACGATCTCGCGCAACATTCTTATCATCATCAGAACCACTGTTCCACAATTCACTATTTGCTTCACAGACTGGACACTTCAAGCCAATAGTTGTAGGACAATTCTCAATCATCCAACCACCCTTACCTTGAAAACCGTGTGAGAAAATTCGAACCCACGGAACATCTTCACCTTGAATTGCTGGTAAAAATCTGATGACAGCGAAGCCATTGCTTGCTTGATCTAGTTCAGGCTTCCAAATGCGATCATCCTTGTAGGATTCTGCACCTTTGTTAATCTTTTCAAGTTCACCTGTTAAACGAGAAATATCTTGCGACTGTTTTTTCATATCTTTAAACGACATATACGGAGTCTCCTTTGTGTTGAAGTGTACGACTTGTACGACTTATATTGGTTTATTATACACTATATTTCGTGTATGTCAAGTATTTATAACGGTAATTTTGCAGTTTTCTTTAAAAGATTTAACTGCTGACCTTCTTGCTTTATTTTTTCAATAATAGGCTTAGACAGGTGTTTTGCAACATATTCCGAATCTAGACTATAATCTTCACATATTTGTAATACCGCATCAATATAACTGCTATTATTTGCAATCAATTTCTCTATTTCATTTTGTATATTCAAATCACCATTTTCAATTATCATATTCAAGATTCTCCATGTAGGTCTCTAAGGAATATTGGGGTTTCCAATTCAATAGAGTTTTTGCTTTTGTATAATCAGATAATGTATGTCTTACCTCTCCCTGTCTTGGGGATATATGATTATACACTCCTTTCATCATCTTTGCAATATCTAAAACAGAAAAAGACCTACCAGATCCAATATTAATTATTTCAGCATTTATTTTTTGTTGACAATTCATTGCTGCTATATTAGCAGAAACAACATCCGAAACATGTACATAATCGCGTGTCTGTAAACCATCCCCTACAATAGTTAAACTATGACCATCTTTCTTTTGTCTTGAGAAGACTCCTATTACAGGTGCATAGGAGCCACGCACAGGCTGTCTGTGACCATACACATTGAAATACCTGAAACAGGCGGTATCTAATCCGTAGAGGTCTGAATACAGTTTACAAAGACCTTCAGAGAACCATTTAGAATAAGAGTACATATTTAAACAATTAGGAGGTAGAGTTTCTACTTGTGGTAGGATTTCATTCATCCCATAGATTGCCGAGGTACTAGAGAACATAACTCTTTTAACACCGTGTAATTTTGCATTACTTAAAATGACTTGAGTTCCTGCCGTATTATTCTCTAGTGCTTTTGTTGGATTAGTAATACAGTTCTGTATTCTTGCTTCTGCTGCTAAATGAAACACATAATCAGGTTTATGGTGTTCAAAGCATTGAGATACTAGATGATCTTCTGTGACACTATAGTGATAATAAGTTGCTTTTTTATTAAAATAAAATTGATCATGCGCATCTGATGTTAGATTATCAATAACCGTAACATTATTACCCTGTAGAATTAATTCGTCTACAAGATTTGATCCAATAAATCCACAACCACCTGTTACTATTATGTTCATTTTAAAGTAAATCTTCCAAATTTTAATCCAGATAATTTAGTTACATCATATTTATTACTAACTATAGCAGCATCTTCTTCCATAAGCAAATTTAATCTATATTTAAATAATCCCCAAATTCTTTCTAAAAGATATCCAGTTGCTTCTGGTTGTGTATCGTGTATAACCATAATATCACATTTTTCATAAATTCTTTTTATATCATGATGTCTTCTTTCACCACAAGCATGATCTACAAGACATACAGAAATACCATTATTAGAAACACTATCTAACCATTCTGGTATTTCATTAGTTGAATCATACCAATCACGATTTGCCGCAGGACAGTTTTCACGTGTATATCCTGCTTGAGGATTCCATTTTATATTATCTGGTTTAAATACTAATTCATGATTAATAGCATTTAAATGACTATATTTAGTTAGCCATTCTTTATTAGTATCTAAACTAAATAATTTTCTATTATCATTTTGAATATACCTGTGTAATTGTTCAGTACTTCCGTATCCTGTTCCTAATTCTAATATAGGACTTTGTGAATCTTTAGTTAATTCTAAAGCAATTTGAAGTAATGGTCTGTGACTACACCACTGTTGAACATCATCTAAAAAGAAAGATGAATTATTCTTTTGTAAATTATCTAAAAACTGTTGATTCATGTTATTATCGTTCATATGTTATATATATCCTTTTCTAAGTTGTTATATCTTTCTACTTGACCACTTTCAGGAATAGGAGGAAATTGAGTTCTTCCTATGTACATTTCATCGTTTGGTGTTCTTTTGCTAGGCCATTCATGTGTTGTATCCCCAAATGCATTATCATTATCATGTACAACTCTATCATTTTCAAAATAAGGATAAACCGCATATGCCAAATAATTTTGATCAGTATTCTGTGATGGTGTATTTACAATATTTGTAATAATTGATGAAATTACTTTATAATTTTTTCTAATACCCCACATACCACCCATAATTCTTGAAAAATGACCTGGTTGAGTTTCTCTCATTATGTGCAATGACTTACCAGTCTCTAGCCATTGTTTAACTGCATTTGATTCTCTTTCCGATGGATAACTATCAGTATCTCTAAAAATTGTAACATCTACTGTAGGATCCTCATACGATAAAAGTCTCCAAAACATTTTTATAGAATGAAAGCAATGTATAGGAGGAAAAAACGCATAACGCATATTTATCAATTTTACATTAGGATATGTTTGTAATTTACTAATAATTTTACTAGAAACAGTATCATCATAATAAAATGTACATTCCCAATCAGGATATATTTTTTGACATATTTCAGCATTTATAATTGCATTTATAGTATATCTTGCTTCATCACCGTATAATGCGTATGCTATAACTTTTTTCATTTATGTTTACCTTTTAATATTAAATCTGTCATTATATCTATATCCGTTTTATAAACCGAATATGGTCTCTCTGAATGTATATCTAAGTATTCTTCGTGTATAATTTTATCTTTATTATATGTTTTCCATGCCTTAGAACCTCTATCCAATCTATTAGCACAAAACCCACCAGGTCTTGGAGAATTGAATAAAATGTTACTATTTATGGTATTATGATAATGCACTAACTTTTCATTACAATATTGTTCATCAGTAAACCAAGATGATAATTCTGATCCTTTATAGTGTTCAGGTCTATTTGTATGATCTCGTTTCCACCATTCTGTTTGCTGTAAAAACTCTTCAAATGTTTTTGGTAAACCCAAAACTTCAACAAAAGTTTTACCCTTTGCAACATTATAGCATATAGAGTTTGAAGCAATTGTATGTGCATTTAAATTAACAAATTTATCATCTGTTATATTTTTAATACTATCTATAAAATAATATGTAGATACTGGTAACATATCAATATCAGAAGTCATCCATGTAGTTTCTAATTCGGTACTTGGATGGAATAATCTAGAACATTGTGCTTGTATGCTAACAGGAACACCTTCAATTGGTTTTTGATATATAACTGTTCCATATTCTTCGGTAACTTTAATATTGGTGTCATCATGAATTAGAATAAGAACTGGATGTATTTTGAATTTAACTTTCCAAATTTTTGATACTATTGGCCAAAAATCTAAATAAAAGGGATTCGTAGTAGAACTTAATATAACTTTATCGGTTTTCATTTAATATATATTCCTTTACAAAATAGTCTTCACTGCTTATCATTTTACTAATAATTTCCATATTATTATAAATTGATGATTTCTTAGATTCATATAATTCTTTAGTTAAACTGTTAATTATTTCATTGGTATATGGTATAATACCATCACAATCAAAATGTTTACATATTTCAGGATCACCGTAATAAATTGGGATAGTACCTCTTGCAAAACAGTCTGTTATCTTTTCTGTAAAATATCCAGAATAACTATCATTTTCTAAAACTACAGAAAACATATAAGGATCTATTACCGTTGATTTATCTCTATGAGCACCGGTTCCTTCTCCTGGTCTAACAGATCCATGAGCTCCACCATATAAATCCACTTTTGATTGAAGTTCTTTGGCTACTTTTAATCTATACCTATGACCATCAGAATAATCTTTTGGTGAGCATATCATAGAAACTAATTTAGTTTTTTCTGTAATAAATGCTGTAGGATTTCTTCCAAAACACCAAGGTAAATTACTACCAGCATATGTCCATTTTATACGAGTATCTAGGGCACATAGTTCTTTATCACATGTAAATAGATATTTGTATTTTGATAAAATTTGTTCTTTATTTTTTAATAGAATTTCTCTAACATTTTTAGGAGACATAAATCTAGATTCACATATCCATGCATATTTATTTTCATGTTTTGGTGTGGTTAATCCTGAAATTATAGACCCATCAATATAAACCTGTATATTTTGTTTTTCGTTTGACCATGAAAAATTTTTAGGGGGAATAGTAGAACATGAAGAATGTTCTACTGTAAACGGAAATCCAAATCCTTGTATTTTTAAACTATTCATAATGCAGGTCTTCTTTTATTAATATCGTTTAAATGACGATGAACTATACTTTTTTCAGGTGATCTTGAATTCCCATTATTAATAATAGATCCATTACAGTAATCGTTATAATTTTTATCTATAATAAATATAGAAATATCTCTATAAATTTTAGGAAGTACTTCATGCTTTAATGCATCATGATCCAATTCATAATGATTTTTTTGCAATCCCTGTTCACATGCTTGTATCCATGAATTTATTATATAATCAAAATTATTTCCATTTTTAAAAAAAATAGGAGACGCTTTTATTCCATCCATGTTTCCAGTATGACTGGTAAATCCTATATCTTGTGTTATATTATCAAAATTATCAAATGGTTTATGTAATGTGGTATCACAATCTAACCATATTAAATTTTCATTATGATTCTTCATTGTTTCTTTAATGAAATTTGGTTTTTGTAAACAATTTAACATATAGGAACCTTTAGATGGTAAATGTACTATATGGTGTGAAATTTCAAATTTTTTACACACTTGTATTAATTTATCGGCATTATCTTTATAATACGATCCATTAGTATCTGAATAAAAACTTATAATTTTAGTTTTCATTTTATTGTTCCTTTCAATCTTCTACTTGCTTGCATTTGTTCTATAACTAAAGGATATTCTCCTTCAAACCAAGGAGCATCAAACACCTTTGCATATCCCTGATTAAAGTTATAAGTTTTTAATCCCTCATTATCGTTAGATTCCCAAACTTTTTGCAGACTTTGTTGCTCCCATACAGTAGGATTTGCTTCACTTTGGATTTTCCAATCGTGTAATAATTTTTTACTTTTTTCTGTATTATTAAAATATAGAGTAGAACCATTTAGGGCTTCATTTCCCCTAGTCCAAGGTTTAAGATGCATATTTCTTCTTTGATTCCATACATTAGGAATCCAATAGCATCCAAAATCATAATTTTCTAATTCATTGAATAATGTTGGAATAGATCTAAATCTTGCATCCGCATCAACCCATACAACACCACCATTACCTTCTTCCAAAGCCTCTAGAATAACATCTGCCTTCATTGTACAGTTATGCACCCAAGAACCTAGGTTTTTTCGTTCATATGATTTATATGGATAATGTTGACCATTTTCAGGTAACAAATATTCTCCACAACTTCGTCTCCATTCAGGTATTTCTCCTGCATATTCTGGCGTATAAAATGTAATCACTGAAATCATTTTCTATTCACTTTCTGTATAACCGATGCTAAATCGTGTAAAATCACTGCTTTATCCCTTCCGTGTAATCTATCTATCTGACAATAAGGACGAGGTAACCATTCAGTAACAGGCTGAACATCTGCCCATGCTTGCTGCAAACTCCATTGATCCCATGATCGGTTCATGCTGGTAGAATAATGCAACCAAGATTCTACCATTCTTTCTATATTTCTACAAGGTCTAAAGTATATAGTTCCAGAATTAAACCACATTAATTCTGTGTGTGCGGGCCAATTTGCAGGAAGAGAAATTTCTTCACGACCTGCTGGTGTTTTCTTTCTTGCACCTGGTTCTCCTCGAACACCAAAGTCACATGGAGAATCTAAAAATAAATATGGGTAACTTACAATTTTAGCGTCGCTGTCAACCCATACAACACACTTATCTGTTTGTTTTATTTTTTTTAAAATAAACTCTGGTTTGATATTACAATTATCTACCCATGATCCTCTATCTTTATATTCTTCAATATCACATTCTATTTTAAATTTATTGCAAGATTCACGAAGTCGTCCTGCCATTTCCGCATATACGCCATTACCAGTATAAAAACTTACAATTTTAAAATCATTCATTGTTTTTTATTTTGTTGTTTTTTCATCTGTATCATAAGATCTAATCTTCTAGATCTTCTAGAAGGTAATTCTGTTGGTGTTGGTGGTAGAGGAGTATCTATTATCTTATAAGTATTTTTAAGACGTTCTTGTTCTAGTATTAACTGTTCTTTTTTTTCTTTATTTTTTAAATCTATTTCTTCTTTAGTTTTATTTGGCTTGTTGGTACGCAGTTCTGACATATTTCTTTGTCTGCGATTTGTTATATCTATTACTGATTGATTGAAATCTTTAAATATTATGGGACTAGGTGGTATTGCAGGATAAAGTGATTTTTCTAAATTATCTCTTTTCCATCCCTCCATATCAAATTTAGGAACAATAGTTTCAAACAACTCACCACATCCCCACGAATACCATTCAAACCCTCTAGATTTGGCAATAGGATACCAATTCTTTAATGCATAATGAGTTTGTTCCAATGTTTTATCATAATTATGAGATTTTTTCATATCATATTCTTCAACATGATAACAATATTTTTCTTCCATACTTTTAGCCTGTAAATCATTTCCTGCCCATATAATAGTTTTTACTCCAACATAGTGAAGGTATTGTAGAGCAAATGTAACCGACTTATGTGGCCCTCTAATAAATGCATCGCTACCAACAAATAAATGTTTTTCAAGATCAGGCCATCTATTATTTGTATCATAGTTGCAAGTAATTACTGATTGTGGATTTTTATCCATTGATACTTTACCTTCTGGTAATATCTTTATAATATCAGGATTACTATATGCAGTTTCACCTTCACTACCGTGCATCTCATTTAAATAATCTGCAATAATCCAATAATTTGGATTTGTTATTTTTCGTATTACTGTGCTAACAGCAACAACAGGTAATCCTAGACTAAAAACATCAACTAGATTTAAAGAAGGGCCAGAACAGGCAAGAACACAGGCAGTTGCTGGAAATATAACATGTTCCATATTACCATTATTTATTAGTTCTAGAATGTTCTAGAAATTTATCTATGCTTATTTTTAAGGATTTAGTAAACCGAATAGGATTTTCAGTATGGCTAGCCGTAGAACCGTCTTCTCCGTTGAGCAGAATAACAATTTGCTTTACAGGAATTCCTGTTAGTTCCTTGAACATGATGGCGTATGCGGTTGCTTGCACAAAATAATCGTGAATATCCTTCTTTTCCTTTTCTGCAGTGCAAGTTTTAAAATCTATCACAGAAAGAACTCCATCATATTCTGCAATACAATCTACTCGACCAGCCAAGTTTAATAGATTGGAATACATGGCAGTTTCAAGAGCATGGATATTATCTACATGTTCTAATAATGGTTTGAATTGACAAAATAAATAATACTCTTTTGGGGTATAATTAGATTCGATGATTGGTTCGTTTTTAAGGTAGGTTTCCACCATGGAGTGAAATCGTGTTCCTCTTCTCAGAACTCGTTTAGACTCGTCTGGGTTCTTTCTACGCCATTCTGCAAAGAATGCTCGCTTCTCCCACCCTGTAACAGTAGTGACTGAAGGAAATGCAAAACCCGATTCGGTTACATAAAATCGTTTTCCGTCTATTTCTTTTGTTTCTAAATTTGCTTTTATTTCAACAGGTACATAATTAAATTTTTTCACATTTACTCTTTCTTATTTTATAGTATCATGATGATATAATTCACCGTTACGACCATGTGTTACATGACCTTTTCCAATAACATCAATTCCGTTTGGAGTTGCTGTGAGTTCAACAGGCTTACTTGTATCTCCCTTATGGAATACTTTTACTTCACCCTGATGATGCTTAACATGTAGAGAAAAAGAAGTTGGTTTTGCTTTTTCTCCGTATCCTCGTTGACCTTCAAATTTTACCACATGAACAACTGATGGATCATTCTCCACACGAGATTTTAAACCATTAATCATGTCTAAATTTCCCCTGCGAACACTTTCTAAGTCAGAATGTACAGAACCACTTACTGTTTTACCTGTTTTAGGATCTACAGTATTTCCTGTGTTAGTGGGAATGTCACCATAAATTCCTGTGTGTACAATTTTCCTATTTGGTGGTGCTTTTGTTTTACCTGTTTTGGGATCAAAAATATTTCCAGGAGGAGAAGAATACTTGGAAACTCTGTATGCTTCACCTAAATTCTTAATACGCGAAAGGAAGGTCTCTTTAGTTGCAGGAGACCTTCCTTCGAGAATTTTTAGTGCAAGATTTTCTACTAGTAATGAATAAATCAATTAAAACCTCTTAAGACTGGTAGTAGCGACTGCGATCTTGCATGGCAAAACCGCCAGAGTGAGAATGATCGCTGTGACTCTTAGCCCATCTAGCATCTCTTTCTGCTGGAGTTTCTCCTGGCTTGCAACCATCACAATCTTCTTCCTTTTTCATTGCAGGAGTTACAGTGACCCGCATTTTGCCTGATGCATCGGGCAACCCTTTTCTTTTTCCTTCAGACAGCTTCTGAACCATTCCCTCTACAACAAGAGCAACAGTTTCAAGAATAATCTCAATTTCTTGTTCATTGAGTTCTTCACCTACTGCTGTTTGAACATCTTCTAAAAGACCAAGAAGAAAATCTCCAGTTTCTTCAGATTCTACAACTTCTTCGATGGGTTCTTCTGTTTCAGGATTTTCAACAAGTTGAACAGGTTCTGCAACCGTTTCTTCTTTCTTCTCAAAAGTTGGTGCATCTGCAACAGTTCCATCTTCGTTATAAAGATTCATGTATGATCTAGCGACATCTGTATTCCAATTTTCGTTAAACATTTTTAGCTCCTTATGCTGTACTATTATATATATACTTTACTGTGAATACCATATGTTCAAAGAAAAAGACCCGCGCAAACGGGTCTTTTTCAACTATGACGACCAAAAGGTAGCGAAACTCCTTTGAAGCATGAATAGCGCAAGTTCGCACTGGCACTACTGTCTGCCCGATCATCATTATTTATAATAATATAAGTTTTCATGTTACGGAGTTGGTCTCGGTCTTCTTCTTCCGCTCCTACGATTTCTAGAGGCTAAAAGTTCCAATCTAGCAATTTTTTCTCTATGTTCTCGATCTAATCGACTTTGTTCATCACTATGATCTCTAGTAGCACGAATGTCTTCAGTAGATGGTTTATTTGCAGTTGCTAATGCTAATTCATGAGTTCGTCGATCTTGTGCTTCTTTTGGAGAATCCTTTTCCGAACCACCGCTCCCTCCATTACCACTAGTTCGAAGAGCACCCATTACACCACCACCTATATTCTGAATTGCTTTACCCGCAACTTGAGTTGTTTTATTTAAAACATTTCCTGCTACATTAGCAGTACCAGTAGTTGCATCACCAATACCTCTACCTACTGCTTTTGCATGATTCCATGCGGTTCCACTTGTTGCATAATTTTTAACTGCTGTACCAGCAGATTTAATACCTGCCTTGGCACTCGTTAAAGCAGAAGATGTTCCTGCTTTCGCACTTGCTAAAGCAGAAGATGCACCCGCTTTAATAGAATCCCACATAGGGCCTTCAAGAATTAACGGTTCATTATCTCTGGTAAATTGTTTAAAGTTTTTCATATATTATCCTTATTATTAAATGGTACAAACTATTTATAATACTTTAAAGTTATAAAAAAAATAGATGGTCGTTAGACCACCTATTTCTCACATTTGCAAGAAAATCTTGCAATTTCATGATAAATCAAGCAATCGCGTAGCGACTACCATCCTTGCGGAAACCGTAAGTACGGGTTCCTGGATGAGTATCAACGAGTGTATAGCAAACATCACCCTTGCTGTTCGTATCAGTTACAATCTCCCAATTACCGTATTGCTCAAGCAACTTACGAGCAGAGCTAATAGTTGCACGGAGGTTACGAACCCCGAACTTGCTCTTAGCGGTTGTGGCGTTCAGGGGACGACCAGTTGTGAGAAAATTAATAACCTGACGAATCTTTGGCATAGTCTTCATAAAATACAATCCTTCATATGGTGCTTAAATTTCATATAACTTGTTACGGCACCTGCGAAACTCGTTATTAACTTTACTCCCTCATTATAGCAGGTTTAACACGAATTGTCAAGCCTATTAGGAGTTTTTTTCAGAATATTTATTATTTGTAATAGGACGAGTGGGACTCGAACCCACACTGTAAAGATTTTAAGTCTTTTGACTCTGCCATTGGTCTACCGTCCCAATTTATTATTTGCACTTACAGTTTACACAATCAGTTTTTGCCGCTGCTCGTAACAATGCTTCTTGTTGTTTTAAATTTTCTGCTTTTCTATTTTTGTAATCTTGTCCATCAATATCCACCATAGTATAATCGTATACAGTTTGAGGACCATATGGTGTCATTACAGTGTAAGCAGGATAATATTCTCGTACAATTGTACAGGACATGGGAAACAGTAATGAGGTTAAGGCTAGAGTTTTAAATATTTTCTTTTTCATTTTCTTTAATATCTTTCTTTGGGTTGAGGTGTTGTTCTAAAAAAAGTTCCACTTGTTTAAGATTTTGAGTTGCAGTAAAAAATTGAATTTTAATATTTCTTAATGTTTCATATAACATTTTAATTTGTTCTTGATTCATCGTTTACTACCTACTTTTTTTTTATTAATGCGGTTGTACGCATTAAACATTCCTGCAGAAAGTCCATTATGAAATCCGTGTCCATAACCTTGTTTGTATCCAAATAGATACACTCCATGAATACCGAGACCACTCAGCACCACAACCGAAAACCAAAATAATATGTCTCCTAACAGTATCATTTATTTTATCCTTATACTAAACTCGAAATGACCCTACTGGAACTCGAATCCAGATAGTTGCCTTGAAAGGGCAATGATTTAGCCAGTTAATCTATAGGGCCAAGAAAACACCGTTTTATCCTACGGTGTCAGAGGGTTATTTGGTTTACCGTCTCTTAGAAATTTTCTTAGATTTGGTAGTTACTGTTGGTATAGTAAATGATTCTGTGTCAATAGTAGAATCATATACAATATCGTATAATGCGTCCATACGATCATCAAGAACTCTATCTTTATTTGCCATTTCCGTTTGCAAACTAGTTTGTAAATCTTCAAAAGCCTTGTCCATTCTTTGTGTAATCTCATCAATAGTTTTTTGTGATTCTTGTCCGTTATCTTTAATAACGTTAAATACTCCATTAATTTCCGATTGAATTTCTGAAGAAAGACTAGCATGAGAATCTGCAACAATATTTGCAAACATCAGTGCCACAGAAATACCAAAGAAAACAAATGAAACAGAAAATCCTGGAAAAATAACCATTGAAACAAATCCTGCTAGTAAACTAGAAATTGAAAATAACTGAAGAGCAACACTATTCTTATAAAACATTCAAACCTTCTTTCTGGGGTTAACCCACATTATGAATAAAAAAGTAAACGAGTAGGATGTCAGAGACTCGAACTCTGCCGTAGGTCGTTATAAGCGACCCTGCTCCACCCGAAGCGTACATCCCATTAGAGTATTATACTATTAAACCTGTTCGCTGTCAACATTTGGTGGAGGAGTAATAACAATTTTACTTTTCTTGTTATCAACATGACCGTTAGCATTCTTCTTGAAATAATTAGATTTTTGCTTGTCCATGTCATGTCCTAGACGATAGTTAATTTCAGAGATACCAAGTCCTCTTAATACTTTAGCAGAATGAAAATTATCAATTAAATAATCAATAATACTTTTTGAAGTATCAAGAGCATCTTGCTGAGTACACGAAACCTCAGGAAATGGTCTTTTAATTTCTGGAATCTCAATATCAATATGTAAACGAAATCCTGCTGGTTTCATAATATCTCCTTTAACATGTCTGATTGGACTTGAACCAATGACCCGCAGATTAGAAATCTGCTGCTCTATCCAACTGAGCTACAGACATAATCCTGTATTACTGAACCAAACTAAGTTTTGGTGCAGACACGCTCTTGTCGGGAACAATAAGACCACTACCAAACATTGTGCTGTATTGATTTGACAATTCAATTTTTGGTTCAACTGCATACATTACACTAGTTTCTCGAACAGCAATTCCTGTTTCATCAATTGTGCTATATGGAAGCCAAGGAGCCAATCCTAGTTCACCTTTTCCCATAGGAACAATGATAGAAGTATTCTTTAAATTCCAAAAACCATCAACTAGCTCGCTTTTTGCGATTAGTTGTTCTCCTGTTACCAGACCCAATAGACGAATTTGTTGTGACATTATTATCACCTTTCTTAAAAATTTTATCCCAGTTTCGAGAATACTTTTCTCGATCAACAGGACGAAATGTATCACCTTTACCAGCATCATGCTTTCTGCTCATGTAAATGCCTCCAGTAGGATTCGAACCTACGACCAATTGATTAAAAGCCAACTGCTCTACCAACTGAGCTATAGAGGCTTATTTCTATCAATATATTATACATTAATTATAGTGAATTGTCAAGTAAATTACTATTATTTTTCTGTTTTTTCAGGAAGAAGATTTCTCAATCTTGTCATAATTTTTGCTAATTTCTTAGAATCTATATCATCCATCAAGTATTCTTCATAACCCCACACCACATCTTGTGCAGCATCAACTAAATCGGAAACCCATGATTGATTTTTACTAGACTTTTCCATTTAAATTCTCCCATACAGCAGAACAAAGGATTTTCACTAGATATTATTTAAACTTTTTCTTATTAATATTAATTAAAGAGTTTATAATATTTTCAATTATATTTATCATTTCCTCATTTTCGTCATCTACTAAATGATTGGTATATTGTTTCTTTTTATTAGAAACAATATTTTCTGTATCAATAATATCTGAGACTATTGGAGAAACATGAACATCAGAGTAATTCCAATTTTTATCTAGATTCATCATTCCTTTTGGAGAAACATGTTGAAGCAACTCTGATGGAGATTTTGAAACTGCAAGAATACTTACTCTGTTTCCCTTATTGGTTTTCATCAACCCATAATTTCCGTTTGTAAGATAATCTATAAAATATTCTGGTGAATTTGTTTCCGAGTTCATGCATCAACCTCCTGATGTTAATCTTGGCCAATTTGTGGAATCCATTTCAAATAGTAATTCTGTTTCTGATGCAATATTTTCAGTTGCATAAATTGACATAGTTAAATTTGCAAAATCATATTCTGCTCTAATATTTGAAGTGGAATTATGATTATATAAAGAACCGTAACCTAGCGGAATAAACAGACTAGGGCCATGAACAATACAATCACGACACTTGCACTGAGTATCTGCAATGGCATATCGTTCAACAACTGGATCCTTTTGATAATTCAATCTCCATCCAAGTCGGAACATTCTGCACTTTTCAACTAGTTCACCTTCTTGAATAGGTTCTTTAGAATAAACTCCGTTACCGTGCAATGGTGACGGTAAAATACTAAGTTTTTGTGGAATTTCAATATTTCCATATTCAATAGGTTTAATTTGTGGTCTAGCAACAGGTTGTTGTGTCTGTGGATCAGCCACATGTTCCACACCAACATCATCTCTTTTATTTACTGCTTCTTGTTCTGCTTGTCTCTGCATTTCCTGTAGCATCTGTTTTCTATCTTCTAGAAGAACCGCTTTAGCATCAAAAGATTCTAATTCCACATTATTTTTTAAAAAAGTTTCAAAGTCCATTTCTTCTATGTTCACGTCTGTCATGTTAATCTCCTTTGATTAAAAATATATTATAGCAAAAAGTTTTAGATTGTCAAGTATATTTATCTAGGTGCGGACTGCTGTTGTTGCTGTTGCATCGCTGCCTGAATCATTTGTATGGTATTTTCTATAGATCCAGTTTTGAGAACGCGTAATTCTGGCTTTTTAACATAATCTTTTTTATATGATGATACTTTTAAAGTGCTCTGTGCAACGGTTGGTTCCGGAATATAACCGCTATCCAGAGTACCTGTACCAGTATTTTCAGCTTCTTGAATATATCGATATTTTAATTGTTCTTTGATTAAAATCTGTATTATGTTCATTTTTTTCTCTAAAACTATATAATTTCATATCAAACCGGACACTCTATGTATACAACATAGAAATTTAGTTATTTTTTGTAAAACCCTATATACTAGACAAGGAGTTTAATATGATACCAACAGAACTTATATCACTTTTAGGTGGTGGCTTTACCGGATTTTTCTTTCGATACATGGCTCAGAAGAGCCAGGATCAGAAAGATATGTTTAATCAATTGATGGCTAGCAACAAACAGACCACTGAGAACCAGGATAGAGCCGTGCAACGAGTCTCAATCGATTCTGGTAGGGTTGTACGACAAGTTATCGTGTTGGGTGTCCTGTTTGCAACACTGCTTGCACCATTCATCCTGCCCTTCTTTGGAACACCCACCTTTGTTGAAGTGGATGCCACGACTCCTAAATGTCTTTTTGGCTTGATACCGTCCTCTACTCGAAAATTCTTTGTAGAGATTAACGGTTATTTGTTTACTTCTGAAAACAGACAGATATTATTATCAATTGTTGGCTTCTATTTTGGATCAGCCGCTGCATCAAATAAATCTTAAGGAGATATTATGAAAATTATTACTAAAATTAAAGTGACTTTGGCTCTTATGATGTTTTGTGTGTTTACTGCCTGTAACACATCGCCAGTTATGATTCCTGATATTTCTTCTGCAAACACAAAGGCACAACAAATTGCTGATGCTAATGGTTGGGGTTGGATTCTTTGGTATCTACCTGTGGTATTTGTAGTGGCAATATGGGGTTGGAACAAATACGTGAAGAATTGCAAACAAGAACCTGAAACACATTAATTAGTTTTCGGAGTATCTTTTTCTTCAACCTCGGATTTAGGAGATTCTTCTAATTGCTTTTGAAGTTTTGCAACTTCTGCTTTGTACCATTGATTTTCTTGTATCATTCTTTGTATGCTTAATTGATCCATTTTATATTTCCTTTATAGAGGGTAGACCCCCCTGTGAAGTAGACCTGTACACATGGTCAAGGGGGGTCTACTGTTATTTCTTTTTCTTTTGTTGCATCTTATGTTTTCTCATCATAAGTTTTTCTTTTCTTGTTCTCTCTTTTTTTCGTTCCAACTCTTTAGCCTTTTTTTCTTTCTCGCGTTTTTCTTCCTTAGCCTTTTTTTCTGCAACCTTCTGTGCTTCTTCAGCAGCTTCTTGTTTTGCATTCTCAATCTCTGCAATCTTATCGGCATGAATGCTCAACAGATGACGCGTAGAACCACGCTTAGGCGCTTTACCTGAGCCTTGACAATCACTACCATCTGTCTGTATTTGTTTGCTTCTAGACCGAGTGGAAGAAAGATTTTCTAATAATTCAAAAAAAGTTTTCATTGTTTATTTTTAAGACTCAATCCTCATCGGGGATACCAGCAGCAAATCTTCTATTTCGCTCATTATGAAATTGTGTTGCTGAGGTCGACCATGAATTATAAAGGTCGGCGCGCTTACGTTTTGGTAAGAAATTGGGATCGCCGCTTTCCTTTCCAACTTTCACATCTAATGCTCTTGCTTCAGGAGACATTGTTATTCCTTTTCTTTTTCCTCCATAGAGTTTTACCCTTCCAATAGCACTATCTGGATGGTGAGGAAGAACCGGAACCTTATTCCTACTTTCAATCACATGTGTTTTGCCGGTTTGGTCTGTCACATGGTAGTGACCTGTTTCAGGATGCACTCGAACTCGCACTTTCGTGTCAATACCAGCGGCTCGCAATTTATCTTTCAGACCACCTTTAGTGTTTAAATGATCACGAATTGTTTTTTGATTTTCCACATCACCCGCTTTGGCAGCATGAAAATGTGCTCGTCGTGTTATGGCTTTTTCAGCGGAAGAATTAAATGCAGCACCAGTTAAATTTCTTTTTGTGCTGTTACGAGCATTTCGCCAATGGGAAAGTCTATCTGATATACTCTTAGGTAACCAGGAAGAGGACTTTGTCGGTGTTGGTGCCGGCAAGTCTGATGAATTTTTTGGTTGCGATGGTGTTGCACTTGCCTGCATTCGATCATTAAATGTATGATCAGGTGTACTTTTTTTTGCTCTTTTATTCGCAGCATACCAAGCCGTCATATCTTCTTCCCAAGATTCTCCCAACATCATTTCACACAGTTGTTCCAACACATCTTCAGGAAGAAGATCTGAGTCGATTGCTTCCGCAAGAGTCATGTCTAAACCCTCATGGGTCGAGGTTAAGAGTCTTGCGTAATCCTCTGCTATTTGCCGTGTAATATCGTCGTTTATCATTTCGTTTCTTTCTTAGTTTTTAATTTCATTCAACCGAGCACCAACGGCTTCATGAAGTTGCGGCAATTCTATACCAGTAAGGGATAGTATCATTTCTTCTAGTACTTTGATGTATTCTTGAGAATATTCTTCGTTTTTAACAGATTTCTTTTTTTTCCAAGCAGCATCTGGATCATATGCAAAAAGACGACCTTTTTGAACTTTTTCCTTCCATGCTTGTCTTGTTCTTAAAGTTCCGGCAGCACCACCAAGTCCAGTTTGACTTGTAATATCTGAGCCAGGCCCCTCGCCGCCTGCAGACACAATTTTGTGTGGGGCACCACCCACAGAAGATCTTAATCCACTAAGAGTATAACCATTGCGCAAGAAGCCTGTTGTTCGGGTCGCAACGCGCGAGCGATCACCAAACGGTCCAGGTCCGCGCGCGATTGGCCAACCAGCATGTGAGTCAGGCTTATCTAAACCAGCATCTCTAATTATACTTTTTTTCTGTTCACGGTCTGCTGCTGCAGCAACTCGCGGATCTGGTTTGCCACTAAGCGTGGCCTGACCTGATTTTAACGCAGACTGAGTCACTCTCCATGCTCTTCTGTCGCCTTCTGTAACTGTAATTTTCTTGTTCGTCATTTTTTTCTCCAGTAATATATAGGTTTCTTAGTCTTTCTTTCGCTTGATGCCCTGAAGCACCACGCTGTGATCGCTTTTTTCCAGAGCATTCTTATCAAAATTCAATTGAGCAGTCATGCTTTTCACTGCAGCCTTGCCGCCTTTGGCAGATGAGTGTGTTTTGTGACGATGACGAACGGTGAGTGGTTCGCTGTCAACATCTATCTTGTCGCCGATATAATTAATACCTGTTGCTCGGGCAATGCGAGGAGTCATTGCATAAGTACCTTTTCCTCGAATATGCATTAAATCGTCGCCATTGCTTCCTTGACGCAGAATTCTGGCTATTTGGTGACGATTAGCCTGTAGCGGAACATGTAACTCACCCTTTTTTCTGGTAACGGCTCGTACACGATCCATCTGTTTGCCCCTTGCTAAGGGTGATTTTTTTCCGAAGTGACGAGACATTTCCGCTTCACCACCCAATTTTCGGAGTGAACGAACTAGTCCCTGTCCTTGGGATTCCTTCGTGGAATATCCCCATCCTCTACCACCTCGTTTGCCACCAAACTGAACCTGACCTGCAGCTGCGGCGTGTGCCTTGATACTCAGAGTATGTTCTCGACCGTTGGGTAGTCTGACAAAGGCATCATTTCCTCGTTTGCTGAGAACACCCACACGACCAAGACCTGTTCTGACAAGACCACCAATGAGACCTCTCTCGTATTTCTGACCCCGATTATATTTCGGAGTCTTTTTCGGAGCGGCTTTAACCGTTCTGGCTTCTGTGATGAATTCTAGAAATGATACCATATTAACAGTCCCACTTGCGAAGAGACAACGCCTTACGGGTAGGCTCTCCATTCGGTTTCTTCATGGCTCCTGGCATACCACCCATACGGGCACAGAAAGATCGGCGACGTGCGGCAGATTTAGGTGACTTCTTTGCTTGCTGCGCAGATACAGGTGGTTTAAGATTATGACCTTGTGCTTTAGCAGAAGCACGTCCTTTAGCGTTTAATCCGCCTTCAGGGTTCTTGCCCTCTTTGCGAGTCCATGCGGCAGTCTCGGTGACAGGTACG
>Ga0114969_10000308_pt1 | contig 41529 bp, 35 predicted proteins | sample M_130807_MF_Meta_FD_87316 | JGI IMG/M metagenome (GOLD analysis project Ga0114969, IMG submission 87316) | Freshwater microbial communities from Lake Montjoie, Canada to study carbon cycling - M_130807_MF_MetaG | ecosystem: Environmental > Aquatic > Freshwater > Lake | place: Lake Montjoie... | reverse complement strand
GCTGCTTTCTTAGCTGCTTTTCTTGGAGCTGCTTTTTTAGCTGCTTTTTTTGGAGCTGCTTTTTTAGCTGCTTTTCTTGGAGCTGCTTTTTTAGCTGCTTTTCTTGGAGCTGCTTTTTTAGCAGCTTTCTTTGCGCTTTGTTTCATTGTTGTTAACGTTTTGAATTGGGTTAATGATTATTTACTTGTTATGGTTTTTATACTTACAACTAATAATTTTGTTACATTTTATGTAACCATTTTCATATTCCATCTTCACCAAACTACTTCACAACATTATTTTATTTCAATTTCACGGTTCAAATATAATATATTTAATTAAGAAATGGAAGTAACGATTTTATCTGATGCATATTTACCTGCTTTAAGTTTTATATGAACATCTTTAAATGATTCAATAGTGTAGTTAACATCTTCCAGTGTATGAACTGCTGTTGGAATTAATCGTAACATAATTACTCCTTTAGGTACAACTGGATAAACAACCATTGAACAAAAGATATCATAATTTTCACGAAGATCTACAATAAGATTTGTTGCTTCTGGAATTGTTCCATTCAAATAAACAGGAGTTACTGGAGACTGTGTATTGCCAATTTCGAATCCTGCTTTTTTTAATCCTGATTGCAATGTATTAGTTATTTCCCATAACTTATTCTTTAATTCAGGATTTGTTCTTATTAATTCTAATCTTTTTAAAGCACCAATAACTAAGGGCATTGGTAATGCCTTTGCAAAAATTTGCGAACGCATATTGTATCTTAAAAATTCAACAATTTGTTCATTAGATGAAACAAATGCTCCAATCAAGGCCATTGATTTTGCAAATGTTCCAAAATAAATGTCTATTTCATCTTGTACTCCTTGTTCTTCCCCCGTTCCTGCACCTGTTTTTCCCATCGTACCAAATCCATGTGCATCATCAACAAATAATCGGAAGTTGAATTTCTTTTTTAGTTCAACAACTTCTTTTAATTTGCCCATATCACCCGACATTCCAAAGACTCCTTCCGTAATTACTAGTATTCCGCCATTAGTATCTGCAACCAATTTAGTCGCACGCTCTAATTGCTTTTCAAGGTTGGTGATGTCATTATGAGGATAAACAAATCGTTTACCTATATGTAATCTTAGTCCGTCTATAATACATGCATGAGCTTCTGAATCATATACGATAACATCGTGACGATCTACTAATGCATCAATCGCACTTACCATACCTTGATATCCGAAATTCAATAATATAGTATCTTCTTTACTCATGAAATCAGAAAGTTCTTTTTCTAATTTCTCATGAGGATTTGAATTACCTGACATCATTCTTGCACCCATCGGTAACGCAAAACCATATCCAATAGCACCTTCAGTATCTGCTTTTCTAACTTCAGGATGATTTGCAAGCCCTAAATAATTATTTAAACTCCAAACTAAACGTTCTTTTCCGCGGAAAACCATTTTGTTTGATATATCACCTTCAAGTTTTGGAAAAGTAAAATAACCATGCGCTTCTTTGGCATGCATTCCTAGTGGCCCTCTGTTCTTACTAATTTTTTCAAAAATGTCAACCATAATTCTTTTCGTGTTTGTTATATTAATCGTTTTTGTTTTTTCGACCACGAATTATGACCGAAATATCATCACAAAAATAAGATTAAAAGTTGATGAAGTAACAATCTTTTCAACAAGGTGTTGTTAATCATGCTATTTAGCAAAAGCGAATTTTGTACATTTGCAAAATAATTAAAAGCATATGAAATATATTGTTTGCATACTCTGTTCAATAATACTAGTATCTTCCTGCAGTAAGTACCAAAAATTAGCTAAGAGTTCTGATATGGATGCAAAGTATAATGCAGCTGTCGCCTATTATGAAAAGAAGGATTATTACCATTCACTTCAATTGTTCGAAGAGTTAATAACTATCTTTCGTGGAACTGCGCGTGCAGAACAATCTTACTATTATTATACTTATTGTACATATAACGTAGATGATTATCCGATGGCGGCATATCAATTCAATAACTTCGTTTCAAGTTATCCTAATAGTAAGTATGCCGAAGAAATGCAATTTATGTATGCCTATTGTTATTATAAAGATTCTCCTGTTTCAAGTTTGGATCAAACAAATACATTGGATGCAATTGATAAATTTCAACTCTTTATTAATAAGTATCCAAAAAGTGAACGTGTTGCTGAAGCCAATAAATTAATTGATGAACTGCGTTCTAAACTAGAAAGGAAATCATACGATAATGCTAAGCTGTATTATAAAACTGAAAATTATAAGGCTGCGATATCTTCCTTAGAAAATTTTTTAAAAGATTTTCCAGGATCTGATAATAAAGAAGAAGCACTCTTTTTAAGCGTAAAGTCGGCTTATTTATTTGCTAGTAATAGTTATGAAGAAAAAAAAGCTGATAGATTTAAGGCCACATTAGATCAATATTATAAACTTATCGATAGTTTCCCGCAAAGTCGGTATCTTCGCGAAGCGGAAAAGTACTATGATGGATCTAGAAAGTTTCTTGGATTAGATAAAACATCTGATTTAATAAAGCCTGAACCATTAAAGTGATTTACGTAAGTCCTTAATATTGATTAATTTAAAACCTAATATGGCAAATTATAAATCGTCAACAAACACTACAATAACTCGTGATCTTGTCAATTTCGAGGAAGCAACAGGTAATGTTTATGAAGCTATTGTTGTCATCTCTCGACGTGCAAATCATATTGCATCGGAGATGAAAGAAGAATTAAATGAGAAATTATCTGAATTCTCAAGTGCTACTGATAATCTCGAAGAGATTTTTGAGAATCGTGAACAAATTGAGATTTCTAAGCATTATGAGCGCCTTCCTAAACCAACATTAATTGCAGTTCAGGAATTTTTAGATGGTAAAATCTACCACCGTAACCCGTTAAGAGATACAGAATAAAATTCAATGCGGCTTTCTGGTAAGCATATTCTGTTAGGTGTAACTGGCAGTATTTCAGCCTATAAGGCAGCCGAAATTTGTAGATTATTAGTTAAGGAAGGTGCTGATGTTAAGGTGGTTATGACTACTTCCGCAACTGAGTTTATTAGCCCTTTAACTTTAGCAACTTTATCAAAAAATACAGTTCAGCTCCACATGGTAAATCAGGATCAGTCCTGGAATAATCATGTGGAGCTTGGCTTATGGGCCGATCTGTTTTTAATAGCCCCGGCATCTGCAAACTCAATCGCCAAGTTGGCAAACGGAATAAGTGATAATTTGCTGCTAACAGTTTTTTTGTCTGCTAGATGCCCTATAATGATTGCTCCAGCAATGGATCATGATATGTTTTTACATCCTGCCACTCAATCAAATTTAAATTTGTTAAAAGAGCGGAAAAACATAATTGTTGGTCCCGAAAAAGGCGAACTTGCAAGTGGCTTAATTGGGGAGGGCAGATTATCTGAGCCGTCAAAAATTTTACAAGAAGTTCTGACCCTTTTTAATAACATAGGAAAACTAAAAGGCAAAAAGGTGTTAGTAACTGCGGGGCCAACGCGTGAACCTATCGACCCTGTTCGATTTATAAGTAATCACTCTTCTGGAAAAATGGGAATTGCATTAGCCATTGAACTAGCAAAAGAAGGCGCAGAAGTTACCCTAGTTGCAGGTCCAATTCAAATCCCAGTACCTGCTAATATTCATCATATCGCTATCGAAACAGCTTTAGAAATGTATAATGCATGTATTAATTACTTTTCGAAAACAGATATTGCTATAATGGCTGCCGCTGTTGCTGATTATGCTCCCGTTACTAAATCCGATAAAAAAGTAAAGAAAAAAGAAGACGAATGGAATCTTCCAATGACAAAAACCATTGATATCTTAGCACAATGTGGTAAGTTAAAACAAGAAGGGCAATTTTTAATTGGCTTCGCATTAGAAACTGATAATGAAATTGAGAATGCTATTGATAAACTTAAAAGAAAAAATTTAGACTTAATAATATTAAACTCTTTAAAAGATCCTGGTGCCGGGTTTGCTGGTGATACAAATAAAATAACGCTAATAGATCGTAACAACATCATTACTGAATTTGCGTTGAAAAATAAGTCGGAAGTTGCCCACGATATCGTACAGAAAATAATTGAAATTTCACATGCGTAAATTAATCCTAATCCTTTTATCATCCTTTAGCTTTTTTCAAATAAATGCTCAAGAATTAAATTGTACTGTAACTGTTCTTAGTCCTCGAATTCAAAGTTCGGACAAAAAAATATTTACAACATTACAAACCTCAATTTATGATTTAATGAATAATACAAAATGGGGTACCGATAAATTTACTAGTGAAGAAAGAATAGAATGCAGTATTCAAATTGAAGTAACTGAACGCATATCAACTGATGAATTTAAAGGCACAATTCAGGTTTCTGCTCGCCGTCCAGTTTTTGGCACTTCTTATAATTCACCTCTGTTAAATTTTAAAGATGATAATTTTAATTTCCGTTATGTAGAGTTTCAAAATCTTGATTATAGTGAATCAGGTACTAACCCCAATATGATTTCAATTTTAGCTTATTATGCTAATATTATTATTGGATTTGATTATGATTCTTTTTCCAAACTAGGAGGTGGACCATTTTTTGCAAAAGCACAATCAATAGTTGCGAATAGCGCTAACTCCAATGAAAAAGGCTGGAAAGCATTTGAAGATTCAAGAAATCGTTATTGGCTATCCGAAAATATTAATAATCCAATCTATCGACCAATTCGTTTGCTCTACTTTAATTTCCATCGCAATGGATTAGATCTAATGACTAAGAAGAAAGATGAATCTGTAAGGACAATTGCAACCAACCTTGAAGGACTAAGAAAGGTGAATAGTGATAAACCTGGGTCTTTATTAATGAAGACGCTGTTTGATGCTAAAGCTGATGAATTTGTGAATATCTTTAGTCAGGCTCCGGCTGATATTAAGTCTCAAGCAGCCCAAACATTATCGGATATTGATCCTTCTAATACTACCAAATATCTGAAAATCCAATCTGGAGGGAATTAATTTTAGTGATAAAAATTATTCAATTACTTTTATCCTACTGTTTTTTCTTCCAGTAAAATATTTAGAATTTTGCTCCTTGTAATAAATTATGCTGAACCAATTATCTGTAAAAAATTACGTGCTGATCGATGAACTGGAAATCAGTTTTGAAAAAGGACTGACGATTATCACTGGAGAAACTGGTGCTGGAAAATCAATTTTATTAGGCGCTTTAGGACTCATTCTCGGACACCGTTCTGATTCCGGAAGCTTGTTAAAGAAGGATCAAAAATGTGTTGTTGAAGGTTCCTTTAATCTTAAAGAATATCATCTTCAATCATTTTTCACATCTAACGAATTAGATTATTTCGATCAAACAATAATTCGTCGTGAAATAAATCCAGAAGGTAAATCACGTGCATTTATCAATGATACTCCTGTTACTCTAAGTGTTCTTAAAGAGCTATCTTCTCGATTAGTCGATATTCATTCTCAACATGAAACACTTCTTTTAAATAATAATCAATTTCAATTGTCAGTTGTTGATGCTTATGCTGGTAATTCAAAAGTTTTATTTCAATATCAATCACTATATAACGCCTATTTTTCAGCTATTGCAGATTTAAAAGTATTGCAAGATGCTGAGTTAAAAGGAAAGACAGATTACGATTATTTCCAGTTTCAGTTTAATGAATTAGACGAAGCGAATCTGCAATTGGAAGAGCAAGATACGCTCGAACAAGATCAGAAAAAACTTACCCATGCCGAAGAAATTCGAGTGCAATTATCAAAAGCTATTTCTTTGTTAAGTGGAAGTGAGGAAAATTTGGTTAATGGTCTTTTACAAGTACAACAAACACTCAACGCACTTCAACGTTTTGGAGATTTTTATGAAGAACAAGGTAAACGGATTAAATCAACTTTGGTTGAATTAAAAGATATTGCTGACGAGTTAGAAAAAGCAGAGCAAGAAATTAATCTCGATCCCAAACGACTCGAAGAAGTAGAAAATCGATTAAGCTTTCTTTACAAACTTCAACAAAAACATCGGGTTAATACGAATAAAGAACTCATTGATTTACGTGAAGATTTCAATTCAAAATTAGCAGAAATAGGATCCTTCGAAAATGTAATTGCTGATAAAAAAGCAGCCGTCGAAAAACTTCTCATTCAATTAATCGATGCAGGAAATGAGTTAACTCAAAGTCGTAAAAAAGCAATCCCAGGAATCGAAAAGGAAATCGTTAAAATGCTTTCCGAACTTTCAATGAATAATTCTGTACTTCGAATAGCCATTCATCCTGTTAAAGAAGGTGAATTTATGATCGATGGAATGGAACAAATTCAGTTTATGTTTTCCGCAAATAAAGGAATTGATTTTAGAGAATTAAATAAAGTAGCCTCCGGTGGTGAACTTTCCCGATTGATGCTTTGCATTAAGGCTTTGCTTGCCAAATTATCCGCAATGCCAACTGTTATCTTCGATGAAATTGATACGGGTATCTCTGGTGAAACAGGATCAAAAGTGGGTGCTATTTTAAAACAGATGGCGAAAAATCATCAAGTTTTAGCGATCTCTCATTTACCGCAAATGGCTTCAAAAGGGGATTCTCATTTTCTGGTTTTTAAGGATGAGAAAAAAGGTCATACCCGAACTCATCTAAAATTACTACAAGGCGATGAACGTATTAATGAAATCGCCCGAATGTTAAGTGGTGAACAATTAACAGCATCAGCAATAGGAAATGCACGTGATTTGTTAGCCGCAAACTAATGTTATTTTATGCGCATAATCAAATTTAAATTCCAGAATCCTACTTTCTACTTCGATTTTTAAGCAGTTCTATAAATTTCAACTATTTTTGAAAATAATTAAATCATACAACTATGTCAACTCAAATCCTGAAAGGTAAACGTGGAATTATTTTTGGCGCGCTCGATCCAAACTCAATCGCTTGGAAAGTAGCCGAAAGATGCCATGAAGAAGGAGCAACATTCGTTCTTTCAAATGCTCCTGTAGCATTAAGAATGGGCACAATAAACCAACTTGCTGAAAAATGTTCCGCTCAAGTGATAGGAGCAGACGCAACATCTGTAACAGATCTTGAAAATTTATTTACTCAGTCACAAGAAGTCCTTGGTGGTAAAATTGATTTCGTTTTACATTCAATCGGTATGTCGCCAAATGTGCGTAAAGGAAAAATTTATACCGACCTCGATTACGAATATTTTCACAAAACAATTGATATCTCTTCTATGTCATTACACAAGGTTATGCAAACAGCAATGAAGCTTGATGCTATAAGCGAGTGGGGGAGTGTAATTGCCTTAACATACATAGCCGGACAACGTGTTTTCCCTGATTACGGTGATATGGCTGATGCTAAATCAATGCTTGAAAGTATTGCTCGTAGCTTCGGTTATCATTATGGTAAATTCAGAAAAGTTCGTGTAAATACTATCTCTCAATCACCAACAAAAACAACCGCCGGACAAGGTGTAAAAGGGTTTGGATCTTTTTATAATTACGCCGATAAAATGTCGCCATTAGGTAATGCAAGTGCGGAAGCATGTGCTGATTATTGTATCAGTCTTTTCTCCGATCTCACTAAAATGGTAACCATGCAAAACCTTTTCCATGATGGTGGTTTCTCCTATACAGGAGTAAGCAAAGAAATAATGGATAAATTTGAAGATTAATCCTTAAAAAAAAACCTGAAGTGTGTGCATTTGCACGCTACTTCAGGGGTTATTTATAAGAGTTTCAGATTAACTCTCTTCTTTCTTTTTCTTAGCTTTTGGTGGTTTCGAAATGCTAACTTTTAATCCATCTTGTTCAGGATCTTTTATTAACTCGATAACATCACCTTCTGTTAATTCTCCTTTGATGATTTCTTCGGCCATCGGATCTTCAATGTATTTTTGAATTGCTCTCTTTAACGGACGAGCTCCAAAGTTTGAATCATAACCTTTCTCTGTTAAGAATTCTTTGGCTTCATCAGTAAGTTTTACTTTGAATCCTAATTCAGATACACGCTTGTACAAACTCTCTAATTCAATATCAATAATCTTGAAGATATCTTCTTTGGATAAACTATTAAATACAACCACATCATCAATACGATTCAAAAACTCTGGAGCAAATGCTTTCTTTAAAGAACTTTCTATAACTCCTCTTGCATGCTCATCTGCTTGTCCAACTCTCGTGTTAGTTGCAAATCCAACTCCCTGACCAAAATCTTTTAATTGACGAGATCCAATATTAGAAGTCATAATGATAATCGTATTCTTAAAATCAACTTTACGACCAAGACTATCAGTTAGCTGACCATCATCTAAAACTTGAAGTAAAAGATTAAATACATCTGGATGCGCTTTTTCAATCTCATCTAATAAAATGATAGAGTAGGGCTTGCGACGAACTTTTTCAGTTAACTGTCCACCTTCTTCATATCCAACATATCCTGGAGGTGCTCCAATCAATCTTGATACAGCGAATTTTTCCATGTATTCACTCATGTCGATACGGATTAACGCATCTTCATTATCAAATAAATATTGACTTAGTACTTTTGCTAATTCTGTTTTTCCAACTCCTGTTGGTCCAAGGAAAATAAAGGTTCCAATTGGTTTATTAGGATCTTTTAATCCGGCACGATTACGTTGAATAGCTTTAACTACTTTTTTAACCGCTTCATCCTGACCAATTACTTTGCCTCTTAATTCTTCTGGCATTTTAATTAATCGAGCTGTTTCTGCTTGAGCAATTCTAGTTACAGGAATTCCACTCATCATCGCTACCACTTGAGATACATCTTCAAGATCAACAGTGTAACGTTGTGTTTTTGTTTCGTCTTCCCAAGCTTTTTTAGCAGCTTCTAATTGCTCAATTAATTGTTTTTCCGAATCACGCAAACGAGCAGCTTCTTCATACTTCTGACTACGCACCACACGATTCTTTTCTGATTTAATATCTTGAACTTTATTTTCAAGCTCAATAATATTTTGTGGAACGTGGATATTTGAAATATGAACTCTAGAACCAGCTTCGTCTAAAGCATCAATTGCTTTATCTGGAAGGAATCTATCTGTAATATATCGTGCAGTAAGTTTAACGCAAGCATTAATTGCTGCATCCGTATAAGTTACATGATGATGTTCTTCGTATTTCTCTTTAATGTTTTGCAAAATTTGAATCGTTTCATCTACAGATGTAGGATCTACAATTACCTTTTGAAAACGACGATCTAAAGCGCCATCTTTTTCAATATATTGACGATATTCATCTAGTGTAGTTGCTCCAATACATTGTATTTCGCCACGTGCTAAAGCTGGTTTAAACATGTTGGAAGCATCTAATGATCCTGAAGCTCCACCGGCACCAATGATAGTATGAATTTCATCAATAAAAAGTATTACATCAGGTGACTTCTCTAACTCATTCATTACGGCCTTCATACGCTCTTCAAATTGGCCACGATATTTTGTACCGGCAACTAGAGAAGCTAAATCTAAAGTTACGATTCGCTTATTAAAAAGAACACGAGATACTTTGCGTTGAATAATTCTTAATGCTAATCCTTCAGCAATTGCTGATTTACCAACACCTGGCTCACCGATAAGGATAGGATTATTTTTCTTGCGACGTGATAAAATTTGAGAAACCCTTTCGATTTCTTTTTCACGACCAACAATTGGATCAAGTTTTCCATCTTCAGCAGCTTTTGTCAAATCTCTTCCGAAATTATCGAGTACCGGAGTTTTGGATTTGCTGTCGCCAGTTTTCTTTGGTGCACCGAATGAAGGGCCTTCGTCATCTTTCGAATAGGGATCATCCTCATTTGGGGAATGAGGTGCTTCTGACTTAAAATTTGATTTGAACATTTCTAATTCTTCTCTCATAATATCATAAGTTACGCCGAATTGATTTAAGATTTGTGTAGCAATATTGTCTTCATCCTTTAAAATTGCTAATAAAAGATGTTCAGTTCCAATTATTTCACTTTTGAAGATTTTGGCTTCTAGGTAAGTAATTTTAAGTGCTTTCTCTGCTTGTTTTGTTAATGGGATATTATTCAAATTGCCAGCGCTTCCTGAACTTCCTTTAACAGCAGTTTCTACTGATTTCCTTAATTCGACAAGGTTAATATTAAGTGATTTAAGGAATTTTATAGCCATTCCTTCGCCTTCGCGAATTAAACCAAGTAATAAATGTTCGGTGCCGATATAGTCATGTCCTAGGCGCAAAGCTTCCTCACGACTGTACGTGATAACATCTTTTACCCTTGGTGAGAATTTAGCTTCCATAAGCTGTAATTGTTTTGTTAGTTGAACGTTGAAGAATAGAAAAGGTTTTTGTGTGTTGTTTAATTTTATGCTATTAAATGAAATTTTACATGACAAATGATTTTTAACCTGTGTTAAGAATTTAGAAGAACTGAGTACTAGTAACGATCAATATTATTAAAATTCTTAAATGATAATGATCAAAATTATGCAAACACTTTCACTCAATTTGTAATCAACTCATTTACTTTTGAACGTATTTACGCTAATAAATTCAAGACTAATGTAAGGCCACTTTTTAGAACTACCAAGCTAATTTTTATCCTTTAAAATTCCTTTTCTATTGTTAATAAATTCGAGTCGCTTTCCTCTAAAAATATGCCAGTATTTTACTAACTTCGTAAAGTAGTCAAAAGGGGTGATCAATATCCCCGTTAATACTTTAAAATGATTGATCTTCAATCATTTATAATAGTTTTAATTAACTGACAAAATAACAAAAGCGAAATATAAAATTCATGGCAGAAGGCGAAAAGATTTTACGTATTAACATTGAAGATGAAATGAAAACGGCTTACATCGATTATTCGATGTCGGTTATTGTTTCCCGTGCATTACCTGATGTAAGAGATGGTTTAAAGCCCGTGCATCGTCGCGTTCTTTATGGAATGTTAGATTTAGGAGTTATGAGTAACCGTGCTCATAAAAAATCAGCAAGGATTGTTGGAGAGGTTTTAGGTAAATACCATCCACATGGTGATACTTCAGTTTACGATGCGATGGTTCGTATGGCACAACCTTGGTCGTTGCGTTATATGCTCGTTGATGGGCAAGGTAACTTTGGATCAGTTGATGGAGATAGCCCAGCAGCAATGCGCTATACAGAAGCTCGTTTACGTAAAATTGCTGAGGAGATGTTGGCTGATATTGACAAGGAGACTGTTGATTTTAGATTTAATTTTGACGATACCTTGCAAGAGCCAACAGTTTTACCAGCGAAAATTCCTGCACTTTTGGTAAATGGTGCTTCAGGTATTGCTGTAGGTATGGCTACGAATATGGCTCCTCATAATCTTACAGAGGTACTTAACGCTGTTATTGCTTATATCGACAATCGTGAAATTACCATTGAAGAATTAACCAAGTATGTAAAAGCCCCTGATTTTCCAACAGGCGGTATAATTTACGGGTATAGCGGTGTAAAAGAAGCATTTGAAACTGGTCGTGGAAGAGTTGTTTTAAGAGCTAAAGCTCAAATTGAAGCAATGGATAATAACCGTGAACGAATTATCGTAACGGAAATCCCTTATCAGGTGAATAAGGCAGATATGATCAAAAAAACCGCTGATCTTATAAATGATAAAAAAATAGAAGGTATTAGTGATATTCGTGATGAGTCGGATAGAGATGGAATGCGTATTGTTTACGAAATCAAACGTGATGCAATGGCAAGTGTGGTATTAAACAATTTGTATAAGTACACTGACCTTCAAAATTCATTTAGTGTCAATAACATAGCGCTGGTAGGTGGGCGACCAATGATGTTAAATCTAAAAGATTTAATTCATTATTTTGTTGAACATCGTCACGAAGTATTAGTTCGTAAAACCAAATATGATCTAAAGGAAGCTGAAAAGCGTGCTCATATTTTAGAAGGTTTGTTAATTGCCCTTGATCATTTAGATGAGGTAATAAAATTGATTAGAAATTCAAATACTCCAGATATTGCCCGAACAGGTTTGATGGAAGCGTTTCAATTATCTGAAATCCAATCAAAAGCTATTCTTGAAATGCGTTTACAGCGTTTAACAGGCTTAGAAAGAGATAAAATTCGTGATGAATATGTAGAACTTAAGAAGATGATCGATTTTTATATTTCGGTTCTTGCGGATGAGGTTTTACGTATGCAGATATTAAAGGACGAAATGAACGAAATGCTTCAGAAATATGGCGATAACCGTAGAACTGAAATTGTTTACATGGCTGATGATATCTCTATGGAAGATATGATTGCTGATGAGCCTGTAGTAATTACCATTTCTCACATGGGCTATATCAAACGTACTGCATTAAATGAATATAGAACTCAAAGTCGTGGAGGAAAAGGTTCGATGGGAACAGCTACTCGTGATGAAGATTTCGTTGAACATCTTTTTGTAGGTACCAATCACAATTATTTATTACTCTTCACAGAGAAAGGAAAAGTATTCTGGCTCAGAGTTTTTGAAATTCCAGAAGGAGGGAAGACGACCAAAGGAAGAGCTTTGCAAAACTTAATAAATATCTCGGCAGACGATAAAGTGAAGGCATTTATTTGTGTTAAAAACCTAAACGACGAAGAATATCTCAATAATAACTTCATTATTCTTTGTACTAAAAAAGGAACAATTAAGAAAACACAACTTGAAGCTTATTCAAGACCACGTCAAAATGGCATCAACGCAATCACAGTTAATGAAGGCGACGAATTAATCGAAGCAAAATTAACTAACGGAACTAATGAAATATTATTAGCTGTTAAGTCGGGTAGAGCTATTCGCTTTAACGAAAGTACTGTTCGTCCGATGGGAAGAAATGCTTCAGGTGTTCGTGGTGTAAACCTTGATAAAGAGACAGATGAGTTAATTGGAATGGTTTGTATTCAAGATCCAGAAAAAGAAACCATTTTAGTGGTATCTGAAAAAGGATTTGGAAAACGTACTGATCTTGAAGATTACAGAGTAACGAATAGAGGTGGAAAAGGAGTAAAAACTCTTCAGGTAACTGAAAAAACAGGTCAACTTGTCGCTATTAAATCAGTTGTGGATGGTGATGATTTGATGATCATAACCAAAAACGGGATTACCATACGTATGCAAGTAGATGAACTACGCGTTATGGGTAGGGCAACACAAGGAGTAAAGGTTATTCGATTGAAGGATGATGATGAAATTGGCTCAGTGGCTAAGGTGGAGGAAAGTGTAATTCAATCCTTAATTTTGGATAATCCAGAATTAGAAAATGGAGAAATTAATGCTTCAGATGAAACAATTGTTACGGATGAGATATCCAATACTATTGAAGAAATAGCTTCACCAACAGAAGAAACTCCGGGCAATTCAGAAGAAAAACCAACAGAAGATTCAACAGAAAACGACGATCAACCAATTTCATAAATTATTGAATATGATAAAATTATTGATTTTATTTACAGTATTAATTTCGATAAATGCTTTTGCACAAAAGGCAGAAGTTCAAACCGCTTATAATTATCTTAAATATGAAGATTATGATAAAGCAAAAGAATCAATTGATAAGGCAAGTTTAAATCAGGGAACAATGATTTCTCCCAAAACTTGGTATTATCGTGGTTTGATTTATCAAGGTATTTACGATAGTAAAAATGCAAAATTTGATGCACTTAAACCTGGTTCAATAAATGAAGCTTGCAAATCTTTTAGTAAGTCGCTTGAATTGGATACCAAAAATGAATACAGTGAAGATGTAAAAAGCCATTTATCCTATATTTCTGGCGCTATTTTAAGTCAAGGAGTAGATTTTTACAATAAAAAACAATATTCAGAATCATTAAAAGAATTTGAAACAACCTTAGAAATAGAAAACAAATATTTTAATAGAGTTGATACATCTGCAATGTACAATGCAGCTTTAGCTTCTGATAAAATGGGGAATTCTGTAACGGCTAGGAAATACTATATTGAACTTACAAAATTTGGTTATGGTGGAGCAAAAACGTATAGTTTGTTAACCAATGTTTATTTGACTGAAAAAGACACAGTTAACGCACTTTTAACAGTAAATACGGGCCGTCAAAAATATCCAGATGATAACAATCTGATTATACAAGGACTAAATATTTATTTGTCATCTGGTAAGGATAAAGAAGCTTTTGAGCAATTAGATCTAGCTATTGCCAAGGATCCAACAAATGCTAATTTGTATTTTGCAAAAGGAACTATTGTCGACAAAATGGGCAAAAGTCAAGAGGCGATGGCCGCTTATAAAAGTGCAATTGAGAATAAGCCAGACTTTTTTGATGCATATTATAATTTAGGAGCGATGTATTTTAATGAAGGTGCTGAATTGGCTAACAAGGCTAATAATATACCAACTAGCAAAATTGCTGAATTTGAAAAAGCCAAGAAGGCTTATGAAGATAAGTTTAAAGAAGCACAACCATATTTAGAAAAGGCGCACCAGTTAAATCCTAAAGACGTTCCAACGATGCAGTCGTTACGCCAACTTTATGTAAGAATAGGAGACCTTAAAAAGGCTGGCGACATTAAAGCAGAAATGGAAGCTAAATAATAGAATTAACTAAGAACGAGGGGTAATACCCTCATTTTTAGTTAACTGCTACTTAACATAATGTTAATTATAAAGCATAACCTCATTATTCAATCGGTTTGCTGTTATAATTCAGGCTATTCATTTTCGATCATAAGTTCTTGCGGAAGGATTACGTAATCTTTCTTTTTTACGATGTAGATTGAATCTTTGTCCATTACGAAATAGCCCAGATCGTAGCAGAAATAATACGTAACGGCTTTTCTGGTAGTTAGTGATCCTGTATAAAACAAGAAATTAAAACCTTTAGCTGCGAGTTTGTTTTTGGCCATTTTATTAGAATTGCATTCGATGCATTCTTCAAGCAAACGCCGGTTTTTTCGCAACATATTATTCACATTGCGAACTAAATTGTTACAATCACTATTTAAGCGATTGTTGTAAGAATTCCTGCACATATCGCTGCAGAATTTCTTGTCTGTTCTTCCATGGATTGGTTCTCCACACTCGAAGCATGATTTTTCCATACGGTTAATTTGTTTTTAAAAAATGTTAAGCTCATATTTATTAGCCCCTAAAAACCCGCCGTGACTAATCACAAAAATTGCAGCTATTTTTAGGATTGTATTTTTTGAATCCGTAATGATGCTAAAATACATTCAATTTTAACTAAAGATGTTGAATTGAATGATTTTTATTAACAGGTTTTTCAACTTCTTTTGATGTAACTAATTTATAGTTATCCGTTTACAAACGACTATAAACGAATGTAAATGCGTAATAACCGACTAATTGCCTGACAAGCCTTCATTTTTGCAGTTGAAATTTAATCTCTACAGATTTAACAAAACTAAATTAACCTGTTAAAAACATTAAAAACAAAATGAAAACACTACGTAACAAAGTCAACTTGATTGGCAATTTAGGAATGACACCAGAAATTAAAAGTTTAGATGGTGGTCAGAAATTAGCAAAAGTATCGATTGCAACCAACGAAACCTACAAAAACAATAAAGGTGAAAAGGTAACCGAAACACAGTGGCATAATTTAGTTGCTTGGGGAAAAGTTGCAGAAGTACTAGAGAAATATACAAAAGTAGGATCCAAAGTAGCAGTAGAAGGTAAATTAGTAAATCGCCAATATAAAGATAAAGAAGGCCAGAAAAGACAAATTACCGAGGTGCAGTTAAGTGAAGTAATGATCTTAAGTGGAATTGGAAAAGATGTTGTTGAGTAAAAACCATTAAAATCTGAAAAGGATAAATTTCAAAAAAAAGCAAATCTGCGATGCATCATTTAAATATGATTTTCTTGAAGTGAAGAATAAAGTGTTAAGGAGAAAATCACAATTTGGCATTGGTAAAAAGTCCCGGGAAAATCTCCTTGGGACTCAGATTTGTTAGTTAAATTTCTTTGGGTAATTTATTATTAAGTATTTTTTTTATAAAATAACATCATTTTTTTTCATTGTTTCAATAATAATCTCCGCTGCTTTTTGCGAAGCTCCCTTCCCTCCTAGTTGCTGTTTTAATACTTTATAATCACCAATAATTTGTTCGCGTGTTACTGGATTCAAGAGTTTATTTAACTCGGTCTTTAGGTTTTTAAGGGTAAGTTCTTCTTGTATTAATTCTTTAACAACTTCACGATCCATTACAAGATTTACCAAAGAGATGAATTTAATTTTCACCATTTTTTTGGCAATCTGATAAGAAATAGCATTTCCTTTATAACATACCACTTCGGGAACTTCAAATAATGCGGTTTCTAAAGTGGCGGTTCCAGAAGTTACTAATGCGGCAAATGATTCTGATAAAAGAGCGTAAGTGCCTCCAATTAGAATTTTAATTTTACTGCCGTTTAAAAAACTTTCATAATAAGCTAATGGCATTGAAGGGGCAGCGGCAATTACAAATTGATAGTCTTTATATTCCTTAGCAGTTTCTAACATAAGAGGCAGCATCGTTGCAATCTCTTGTTTCCTACTTCCAGGTAATAATGCAATTATTGGTGCATCAGTTAAATCTTTTTTTTGTCGCCAATCCTTTGGCTTTACAAGGTCATGTTGTAATGCATCTAACAAGGGGTGACCAACAAAATCAACAGTATAGTCAAACTTGGCATAAAACGCCTTTTCAAATGGTAAAATAACCATCATTTTATCTACTACCTTTTTTATATTATGTACTCGAGATTGTTTCCAAGCCCAAATTTGTGGGGAAATATAATAGATGACTTTTATTCTATTCGCATGCGCGAATTCTGCAATGCGAAGGTTAAAGCCAGGATAATCAATTAAAATAATAGCATCAGGTTTCCAATTTAAAATGTCGGTTTTGCAGAATTTTAGGTTCTTGACAATTTTATTCAAATTTAGAATTACCTCTATAAAACCCATAAAAGCTAAGTCGCGATAATGCGTAACAATTTCAGCTCCTTGAGATTCCATCAAATCACCTCCCCAACAACGGAACATCGAATTGCTATCCTTTTCTTTTAGCGCTTTAATAAGATTCGAACCATGCAAATCTCCTGAAGCTTCACCTGCAATGATATAATATTTCATTAAAGAACTTTAAAGTAAACAACAACAAATGAATAAAGAAACGTTGCCATGATCACCCCTTTTGCAGAGCGATCGGCTTCTATTTGGTAAAAGATAAAAAAGATTACTAGATTTAAAATTACCCCAATACTTAAAACTGAAACAGCAAGATTATTTTTAATAACATGATTTATAAAGTTACTAAAACCCATATATCCAAAAAACAATAAAAAGTAAAAATAAAATCCTAAAAGCGGTGATAATACTCCAGCAATAAACCCTGTTAATAAGGAATCCTTTTTCATAATTAATAATTTATAAAATGATATTTTAACGCATATAAATAAACCAAAAATGAAAGAAATAGCATCATAAAAAATCCTTTAGCAATTTCTAAACGGTTCCATTTTACAATAAGGAAACGAAATAGAATTACATTAATTGCTAATAAAAGACATTCGATTCTTGGATGTTTAAAGAGTGAAAATTCAAGCGAAAACTGTACAATAAGTTTATCAAAAACATATAAAACCGTAAATGAAAACAAAGAGGCAATTATTCCTAACCCAATACCATTGCTTACCTTGTCATTTTTCAATAAACTAACCATTCCAATTTATAGTATTTAGGTGAGGAATTGCTTGGTGAGCAGTAAAATCAAATTGAATTGGAACCACAGAAACATAGCCATTTTTTAATGCCCATTCATCTGTATCATCACCTGAATCGAGGTTTATAAATTTGCCTGTTAACCAATAATATTTACGTTTATTGGGATCTAGTCGTTCATCAAATTCTTCCTGCCATTTAGCATGCGCTTGTCTACAAATTTTTATTCCTTTAATTTTTGATAATTTTAAGTTAGGAATATTTACATTTAATAAAGTGTATTCTGGTAAACCAATTTTTAAAATATTTTTTACAATCTTTTCGATATAATGTCTCGCTGCTGTAAAGTCTGCATCCAAACTAAAGTCCGATAAGCTAAATCCTACAGAGGGAATGCCTTCGATAGCGCCTTCCATAGCTGCCGACATAGTTCCTGAATAAATTACATTTATTGACGAATTAGATCCATGATTTACACCAGAAACACAAAGATCTGGTTTGCGTTTTAAAATTTTATTTACTGCAAGCTTTACGCAATCAACTGGTGTGCCTGAGCATTGCCATGATTCAATTCCTTCAAAAATATTTACCTTATCAAGGCGCAATGGCTTATTGATGGTTATTGCATGCCCCATTGCAGATTGCGGACTATCAGGTGCTACAACAATTACCTCTGCAAACTTCTTCATTACTTCTGCAAGATTTCTTAATCCTGGAGCTGTAATTCCATCATCGTTAGTAACAAGAATTATAGGTTTACGCTTTATTGTTTTAGCAAGGGACTTCCTTACAATTTTTCTATTACTTTTTTTCATTTTTTTAAACTAATTCAAGTGCAAAAGTAACGGTTTCATGCATGGTAATTTTAGGGATTAATAGATGGAAATGGTGTTTCTAATTATTACTTAATTTACATAATGCTTTTGAGGTAATTTAGTATTTACGAAATATGCTAATTACATTATGCACTTAACATAAAAAAGGTGTCGCTATTACGTACTATTTTTTACCTTTAATGCATTACGTTATTTACATAATTATTTAGAAATGCTAATCTATGTGTTTTTGGCTTTGCTGGTTTACTCCGTTTTAGAGCTTCATTTGTTGTGGTAACTCCATCAATTAAATCTCCTAATAAATCATTGATTGCCGGGAAAATAATTTAATTCCTTGAAACTTGTGTTTCTTTTCGCCATTTGAAAAGTGTCATTTTTTTTGAAAAGCAATTTTAATCAATATACCAACGTAATTTTTTAACTAATTTACGTCAAAATGGCGGTAATTAATGCAATCCTAGCTACGTAATGTCAAAATTGATTATTGTTATCTAACTTTATTACCAAGCATAGGAACAAACCTGAATTTATCTAATTCAATAATTTCAATTTCACTATTGGCTTTTTTCAAAACAATGGTCATTACTTGTTCCGTTAATAAGGGGCCTACAGGTATTACCATTATCCCTCCTGTTTTCAGTTGAGAAATTAATAATTCAGGAATTTCTGGAGCGCCACAGGTAACCAGAATCTTATCAAAAGGTGCATAGGCTGGAATTCCTTTAAATCCATCACCATAAAAGCATTTTACGTTATAATAACTTAACTCTTCTAATCTTTTTTTTGTTAAATCATAAAGTGGTTTATGTCGCTCAATAGAGAAAACTTTCGCTCCGGTTTCAGCTAAAACTGCTGATTGGTATCCACTTCCTGTCCCTATTTCTAGAACTTTTTCTCCTCGTTGTGGATCAAGAAGCTGAGTTTGGTAGGCTACAGTAAATGGCTGAGAGATAGTTTGATCGCAATCAATTGGAAGTGCTTTATCTAAATAAGCAAATTCTAAAAAGGCATTATCTAAAAATGTATGTCGTGGTATTTTACCGATTGCATCTAAAACAGTTTTACTAGTAATACCTTTAGCCTTAAGGTTTTCTACTAATTTACGACGTAACCCTTGATGGCGAAATGAATCCTGGAGCATATTACTACAAAATTAGGTGTTCATAAAGGTCTTTTTAATGTTAGCTAATTGTTTTACAAGATCTTTATTAACAGGTTCTGTCATCCAAAATTCCTGTATTTTTGCACAAAATTTATTATGTTAAAAATTGCAGTCTTAGGAGCCGGACATCTTGGCAAAATTCATCTTCGCCTGATACAGGAGATACCTGATTTCGAATTAGTAGGGTTTTACGATCCCGATCCAACCACCGCTTCAATTGTTTCAGAAGCAATGGGAATAAAAAATTATTCTTCCTTAGAACAATTAATGCAAGAAGTTGATGTTGTAGATATAGTAACCCCAACGGTTAATCATTATGAATGTGCTGTTAAAGCGTTGAGATTATCAAAGCATGTTTTTATTGAGAAACCATTAGCGAATACTATTCTCGAAGCAAAAGAAATGATGGGATTGGCGAAAGAAGCAAATGTAAAAGTTCAAGTTGGACATGTTGAACGATTTAACCCTGCATTTAAATCAGCTGTTTCCTATATTAAACAACCTATGTTTATTGAAACACACCGACTAGCTCAATTTAATCCAAGAGGAACAGATGTTTCTGTTGTGCTTGATTTGATGATACATGATATTGATATCGTTTTAAGTACTGTTAAATCTGCTGTAAAAAAAATTAGTACAAGTGGCGTTGCTGTTGTAAGCGACACTCCTGACATAGCAAATGCGAGAATAGAATTTGACAATGGTTGTGTTGCAAATTTAACGGCAAGTAGAATCTCTTTAAAGAATATGCGTAAAACTAGATTCTTTCAAAAAGATGCATATATTTCTATTGATTTTCTAGAAAAATCAAGTGAAGTTGTGCGACTAAAAGAGGTTTTTGGTGAAGTAGATCCATTGGCCTTAACCATTGATTTAGGAGAAGGAAAAGGAACAAAACAAATTTATTTTGAAAACCCTAAAGTTGATCCTGGTAATGCGATTAAAGAAGAATTAATGTCATTCGCTAAAGCCATTATTAATGATACTATACCTGAAGTTCCTATTGAAGATGGTTATGAAGCATTACAAATTGCTCATCAAATAGCTGATAAATTAAAATTAATCCCAGTAAAAGTTTCCTAAATTTTTAATAAGTTATAATTGACTCTTATGAATAGTTTTTTAAAGCTAGTATTTCTTTTTATTTTTAGTTTAATAATGATATCTGGTTGCAATATTGTTAATCCGGATGAATCTATTCCTGCATACGTTGAAATTAAAACGATGAATGTTGCTCCTAATGCAAATTTCGGTTCTAATTCACATAACATAAAAGACGTTTGGGCTTATGCAGATGGAAAATATATTGGAACATTCGAATTGCCTGCAAAATTTCCAGTTTTACTAGAAGGAAATCAGACCTTTCAATTTGGTGCTGGTATTTATAAAGATGGAATTTCAGCAACGAGGGATAAGTATCCTTTATATCAATATGATACTAGATCTTTAAAGTTAGTTGCAGGAGAAGTTACATCGATTGATACAATAACTGTTAAATATTTTGACGGAATTACAGTAAAATTATTAGATGATTTTGAAGGATCAAGTTTTAGTTTGGATACTTTAAATACAAGCCTTGCACCCTTAGAATTCGACACCTTAAATGCTTTTGAAGGAAAAAAATGTTTGAAGATGTATGTGAATACCAATGAAAATGTTTTGGAGTGTAAAACAAATGGACCTGCAAATTATTTCCCTTTAGGAAGTAGTATTTATGTTGAATTTAATTATAAATGCGATACCAAATTTTATATAGGTTTAAACTCAACAGTTAGTGCTAACTCAAAAGCCATTATTTTGCAAATAAACCCATCAACAAATTGGAATAAAATGTATTTTAATTTGAGTCAGATAATATTGGATTATGGTATTAGCTATGGTTACCAACTTTATTTTTTAGTTCAATTACAACCTGGCGAAACGCAAAATACTGTTTACCTTGATAATCTGAAATGGCTTCATGATTAATCGAATGAATAAGTCTTTACAGACTATTAAATATGTATTATTTGATTTGTCAGCAGCAATGCTGGCATGGGGATTCTTTTATTTATATCGAAAATATGATATTGAATCAGCACTTTACGGATACAAAATTCCATTTATACCCGACAAAAACTTTTATATTGGAATATCGGTGCTTCCGTTAGCATGGATTGCCATTTACGCTTTAGCTGGAACCTACAATGATATTTATCGAAAATCTAGGTTGAGAGAGTTAGCGCAAACATTTTATGTTTCATTAATTGGTGTATTGATCATTTTCTTTACTTTATTACTAGATGATGTAATCGTTTCCTATCGTAGTTATTATAGTATATTTTTAGCACTTTTTATTCTTCACTTTGGATTTACAGCAGTATTTAGGTTCTTAATAACTACCTATACAGCAAGAAAAATTAAAAGTAGAAAAATTGGTTTTAATACTGTAATTATAGGTAGTAATCAACGAGCTTTTAATCTATTTAACGAGTTGGAGTCGGAGCGTGTAAGTCAAGGGTATAAATTTATTGGGTTTGTTCATGTTGATAGTAATAATGGAAAATATTTTAAAGAATCATTAACTCATTTATGTGGTATTGAAGATTTGGCAACCATAATTGAAAAACATAAAATTGAAGAAGTAATTATAGCCGTTGAATCTCAAGAACATGATTTTATAGGCAGAATAATAAATGACTTAGAGGATAAGGATGTGATTTTAAAAATCATGCCCGACATGTATGATATTTTATCAGGCAGTGTTAAGATGACCTCTATTTTCGGTTCGCCTTTAATAATTATTAATCCTATGTTGATGCCTGTTTGGCAGCAATCATTAAAGCGAATTTTTGATTTAGTAGTTTCAGTTGTGTTTTTAATTTTATTTTTTCCTGTTTATTTTATTACGGCTTCAATAATTAAAATTAATTCTAAAGGACCTATCTTTTTTGCTCAGGAAAGAATTGGATTACATGGAAATCCTTTTACAATTTATAAATTTAGATCGATGTTTGTTGGTGCTGAAAACGGTCAACCTATGTTGTCAAGTTCTAACGACAATCGTATTACGCCAGTAGGAAAATTTATGAGGAAAACTCGCTTGGACGAGATCCCTCAATTTTACAATGTTTTTATTGGAGATATGTCATTAGTTGGCCCTCGACCAGAGCGACAATTTTTTATTGATCAAATTATGATGCAAGCTCCTCACTATCGTCATTTGCATAAAGTGCGTCCAGGTATTACAAGTTGGGGTCAAGTAAAATATGGTTACGCTGAAAATGTTGAACAAATGATTCATCGTTTAAAATACGATATTATTTACATTGAAAATATGTCGATCGCTCTTGACTTTAAAATTCTTTTTTACACAGTTAGAACCATCTTGCAAAGAAGTGGTAAATAAAACCTAGTTGGTACAATTGAATATTTTTAGTGGTGTATTTATCGATTCAAATACACCCTTTATATGTTTTTCTTGAGTATCAGTGATGAATATTTGCCCAAATGTATCCTGATTAACTAATTCCATTAGTCGAGTTATCCGATCTAGATCAAGTTTGTCAAATATGTCATCTAAAAGTAAAATAGGCTTAATTCCTTTTGTTTGGCGCATCAAATCAAACTGGGCAAGTTTAATTGCTAAAACAAATGATTTTTGCTGACCTTGTGATCCAATTCTTTTAACCGGATGATTATTTAATAATAATTCCAAATCGTCTTTATGAGTTCCACAAGTAGTGTACTGCAAAATTCGATCACGATGTGCATTTTTATTTAAAAGTACTTCTAGTTTATCAGCATGCAATTGGCTGTCATATTTGATGCTAACATCTTCTTTTTCATTGGTGAGATATGCATAGAAATTATTAACAAGTGGAATAAATCGCTCAATAAATTTTTGACGCGCATCATAAATTTTATCTGCATAGTGAGACAAACGTTCATCCCAAATCTGTAGAAGTGAAACATCTTCAAGTCCCGTTTTAGCGGACTGTTTAAGCAATGCATTCCTTTGTTGCAAGGCTCTATTATAATTCATCAAATTGTCAAGATAAGGGTGATCATATTGGCAAATGATGCTATCCATTAACTTACGACGATCTTCACTTCCTCCAATTATTAATTCTTGATCAACTGGAGCTACAATTACAACTGGCAATAAACCAATATGATCACCTAGCTTTGTGTACTCTTTAAGGTTTCTTTTAAGTATCTTTTTTTGACCAGACTTGAGTCCTACGAATATATCTTCGGTTCGGTCATCTAATTTGAATTGCCCACTTATCGAAAAAAAAGCTTCTCCATGTCGGATGCTAACATTATCAGCTGATTGAAAATAGCTTTTTGAGAGACATAAATAGTAAATAGCATCTAGAATATTGGTTTTGCCACTTCCATTTAAACCAATTAAAGCATTAACCTGTGGGCTAAATTCGAATTCGGCTTCTGGATAATTTTTAAAATTAAATAGCGTTAACTTTTCTAAATACATACCTTACAAAAGTAATTCTTTACAAGCATAAATTCATTTATGTTTACCTTCGCTTAATGGAATTTATACAATTCTAACATTTCGCCCCAGAAATAAAAAAATAACAATATGCAAACAGACAACAAAGTAATTAAATCTATGATTTTCATTTTTCTGAATTTTTGGAGTATTATAGGTTTTGCGCAAGAACCAATCTGGTTAAATTCAACTGAAATTAAAGAAGTTAAACTTTATCAAAATAGCGCGATGGTTTCTCGAAATGGTAAGACAATCGTAAATGCAGGATTACAAGAAGTCGTTTTTGAAGGACTTTCACCCTATATTAATCCTGAGAGTATTACCTTAAAAGGATTAGGAGATGCATTAATTTTAAATGTTTCCTTTCAACAAAATTATCTTCAAGATAAAAAGAAATCGAAGGAAGTAAATGATCTAGAAGATTTGTTGGATTCATTAAATTTAAAATTAGCAATAACTCAAAATAAGATTGCAACACTGAATGAAATGCAATCAATTTTACAAGCCAATAAATCTATTAGTGGAGCAACAAATGGAGTTATAGCAGATGAATTAGAGCTTGTTGTTGAATATTACAATAAGAAATCATCAGCAATAAAAGAAGATTTGCTTGAAAACAACTTGAAATCGAAGAAAACAAATGAGCAAATTGAAAAAGTAAAACAACAATTAGCTCAATTAGATATTAAGAGGAATCAGCCTGTAGGAAATATTATTGTTAGTCTTAATGCTAACGTAAAAGGACCTATTAGTTTCGATTTTAGTTATGTTATTGGTAGTAATGCAAGTTGGTATTCTTTTTATGATTTGCGTGCAAAAGATGTTAATAGTCCTATTGAATTAGTTTGCAAAGCGAAGGTGAATCAAAATACCGGTGAAGATTGGAAAAATGTTAAATTGAAATTGAATACAGGGAATCCATCACAAAGTGTAATAAAACCAGAGTTATTTCCTTGGTATTTGAACTTGTTTAATAACCAACAAGTGATGTATAAAGTTGAACGTGCAAATGCTTCTATGAATGAAAACGCTATGATGCTTGGTGATGTTGTTGCTTCAGATAAAAAATTAGAGCTAAAATCAGTGGAAGTTCAAGTGAATCAGAATCAGTTATCGAGTGATTTTGAAATTCAAGGGCCCTACTCTATTCCTTCAAATGGAAAAGAATATCAAGTAGATATTCAGCGATATGATTTGAAAGCTAAATACATGTATGAAGCAGTTCCGAAATTGGATGCTGATGCTTTTTTAACTGCAAAAATTTCTAATTGGGAAGATTTAAGTTTAACGGCAGGTTCTGCAAACGTTTATTTTGATGGTGAATTTGTAGGCGAGACTTATTTGAATCCAGCACAAACAGAAGATACCATGACCGTTTCATTGGGAAGAGATAAGCGAATAACGATTAAACGCGAAAAATTAAAAGACTTAAGTGGTTCAAAGTTATTTGGTGGAAATAGAGAGCGATCATTCACTTACGAAATTACTGTAAAGAATGGCAAAAAGGAAGCGATCAATATTAGTATTCAAGATCAAGTTCCGGTTTCAAATGCTAAAGAAATTGAAGTTAAAATGGGAGAAAATTCTGGAGCAGATTACAATTCAAACACTGGAATTTTAAAATGGGATTTACTGATTCCATCTGGAGAAACGGAAAAGAAAAATATTTCATTTTCAGTAAAATATCCCAAAGATAAACAGGTAGTAGGATTGTAATATTTTGGGTACACTCGGTGATACAGACCCTGTAGTACAGACATCAGAACACCCTGTAGTACAGACATCAGAACACCCTGTAGTACAGACTTCAGAACACCCTGTAGTACAGACTTCAGAACACCCTGTAGTACAGACATCAGAACACCCTGTAGTACAGACTTCAGAACACCCTGTAGTACAGACTTCAGAACACCCTGTAGTACAGACTTCAGAACACCCTGTAGTACAGACTTCAGAACACCCTGTAGTACAGACTTCGTCAGACTACAGGGTGTAATTTATTGGATCAATAAAACAGGAACTTTTAGTAAGTGACTCCACTTTGCCATCCTTTTGAATAAGATCAACTTTTACTCTCTGACCTTTTTTATAGTTGTCCATAATTATTCGTGTACCATCAGGAGTTAAGTAGCCTTTAATTGGTTCACCAGTTTTTTCATACTGAAGATTTTCTATAGCCTTAACTGGTTTTTCAAGCTGAAATTGAAATTGCCTCAAACCTTCTGGCATGAATAAAGTATCTTTTTTTAGGCTTTGCGCAGATGATAAATCAAAGCAAAAAATTAATATAAATAGTAAATAAATATTTCTCATGGATGATTAAATTTGCCTCGATCAAGGTCGGAATATAAAATGGTTTTTAAGGTTAATTCTTTTTTAAAAATAATTTATTATTAATGTTTTCTTAGTTCTTTACAATTTAGGCTCTTGTTTTTAAAATAGATCTGATTTATTGTGAATGAAGGAGAATGTTGGATAAGTCTAGATTAACCAATGGTGAAAATTAGGCTGACTCTTTAAAAGGGTTTCGCTGAATCCAATTTTGATCCATTTCAGTAGGTAAAAAAGATTTAACTAGGCAATTCAACATGTAATTATTTAGCTTAAGGTAAGCATTGTGCTGAATCGGAATAGCACCAACAGTTGTTTTCATTTCCATAGCGGTTCTGCCGAAGTATAGAGAAAGTGATTTAGCTTCAATTGCCAAACCAATAAACTCATACAAGATATTTAGGTAAAGCGCATGAGAACGGTTATAGTTGTAGTCAATCCCAATATGATGCGCTTCATAATGATCACCACAGTTAATCCCACATAAAAAAGCAATCATTTTATCTTTTTCAAAAAAAGCTCTAAAAACAAACTTATCATTAAAATTATTTGCGATTGATAATAAATAGTTGAAATCACATTTTAGTAATTGTATTGGTGATTTATTTTGAACTGATTTATACAATAAATTAATGGCATCCTTATTTGAAATTATCTCTTGAATATCTAAATTTCTAATCGTAATATTTTCAATTTTTTTTCGAGCGTTAACGTACCGAAGTCTATATTTAGAAGAAAGAGAATCGAGGTAATCTAAAAATCGGTTCCATTCAGAATTGATTCCCATTTTCATAATTGGATCCATTACCATCAATGAAAATGATTTTGCTAAAAGGGTTTCTTTTACCTTATCATTTTCAGTAGGAAAATCCTTAATTATTGTTGCAACAACTTTTCCTTCCTTTTCAAGACCGATAGTAACTTCTTTTATGGCTCCATTTAAATTCTGGTAAACATCACCATTCTTTTCATTATTGATGATTCCGAATTCACCACTAATTATCATATTACCACCAATTAAAAGATAATGGGGTTTGTCTTTTTTTGCACCAAATAATATTGCATTAATTACCCCACTAAAATGATTTAATGTTTTACTGTAAGGGTCAAGATGTACGATTTTACCTAGTTCCTTTGATGAGAGATTTATTAATTGGAAATAATAAAATCCTTTAGGTATATTGTTTTTAAGAAAAAAAACATAACGAAATGACATTCCTGGAATTAAGGCTTCTTCAAGTGTTTTGAAATAGTTTTCACTTATCAATAATGAATCGTTCTTCAAAATTGACTTTTTATCATCAGGAATTGAACTTAAAACATCGTAAATAGCAAATGTAGTTTGGGTAGAAATATTCCCCCTCGAATTGGAATTAGTCATATACATCAGTAAACAGACGTTAGCCGTAACTGTTTATTGCAAGCACAATTTTATTTTTTTAAATCTGCTAACATTAGTTCTCTTATATACTTTACAGGGGCACTTCCATAACTTAAGAATTTTTCATGAAAAGTTTTTAAATCAAACTTATCACCCATTATTTTTTTTATTTCTTCTCTTAAATCATAGATCTCGGTAAATCCTGTGTAATAGCTCGCCAATTGAACTTGCGTTACTTTTACTCGGCGCCATTTCCCTTCTGCTTCAGCCGTTTGTTGGAATGCCCCATTGATTAAGAATTTTTTAGCATCATTTTCAGATAAGTTATTACAATGTACCTCATGATCTAAAATTGTATTGCAAACCGAACGTAAATGCCATTTATAGTACATCAACCACATTTCAGGTTCGTTATTTCCATAACCATTTTCAAGCATCATACGCTCCGAATAAACAGCCCATCCTTCCACCATAGCTCCATTACCTAAAATACTTTTTACAAGTGAAGGAGATTGATTACTGTAAACTAATTGAGTATAATGACCAGGGATTGCTTCATGAATATTTAAAATTTGTAAAATGTAATGATTGTATTCACGTAAATAACTTTCAGCTTGTTCGGCAGCGTAACCTGTTAAAGGTGAAACATTATAATACGTATTGGCAGTTTTGTCATAAGGGCCAGGCGCTGATATTGAAGCACCTGCACCACCTCCTTCCATATAAGCTGGTGTTTTACGAACAACTAATGGCTTTGAAGGATCAATATAAATTAAATTTTTGTCGTTAATAAACTTTACTAGTTGCGGTATCTGTTGTTCAATCGATTGTAGAAAAGAATCTCTATCTACATGGTTTACAGAAATCGCATCAATCACTTTACGAATTAAAACTAAGCTATCAGTTGGCATTGGTGTTTTGGCAAAATATTTAGTCCAAAGTCCACGACTAATTTTTGCCATTTCACTATGTAGTTCAGCTTTACGATTTATCGCCTTTTTGTAAATTTCATCAGCAGTGTAACCTGATTGAATATCATATTGAAACTTTTTGTTGTATAGATTTTGTCTAATTCTGAAACTAGTAGAATTTGTTTCGTTGAGTGATTTACGAGTTTCCTTAAGCCAAGTAGAAAAATTGATAATACTTTTCTTTGCAGAATCTGTTAGTGATATTATTTTATTTTTTTCATCAGCAGTAAGAGTTGATGCATTTATCGAATCCACTAAATTTTTTCCAAATACTTCTTCGGTAGATCCATCGATTTGTAAAATAGCAAGATCAGTATGTTCGATAGATGGCTTTTTAATTTCCATTTTTGCTGCGGCATAATATGCAGGAACTTGTTCCAATTTTATTGAAAATGATTTTAAGCGAGCATCTAATTTATCAAACGAACCATTAAGTATTTCTGCAAATTCTCCGGCTACATTATAATTAGACGGATTCCACTCGTAACTTTTAAACTCATTAATATACCAAATGCTTCCTTCAATTTTATCTTTCATCATCCAAAGATCAATGCGATTCAATTCACTGAGTTTTTTTTCGTCAAAGGATTTAATACTATCTCCTAAAGATGTATAATCCGCTAAAGATTTAGTTCTATTCTCGGCTGTTGGAGCAATTAAAACATTATCATATTTATGATTTCCTGAAAAAATTGCCTCCGACGGACTAATTCTCCATAAAGATTCAATAAAATAATCCCTGAATTTTCCGAAACGAGCATCTTCAGAATCGACAGATGGAGATTTTTTACTTCCGCAAGAAGCTAACAAGCTAATAATTAAAATTCCTAGTAAAGTAATACGATTTATTTTCATTTGATTTTATTTGCTATTTATTTCTGTTTTTTACTTGATGATCACGAAATTAGCGTTTCTTTTGTAGCGCATTAAAACAAATCATGAAATACAGACCAATACTTTACTTATTATTTTCAATATTAGCAGTTTACGATGGAAAGTCACAGACATTTCGTTATCCAGTAACAAAGAAAACAGATCAAATTGATAATTACTTTGGAGTAAAAGTGGCTGATCCATATCGATGGCTTGAAGACGAAAACGCTGTAGAAACTGGGGAATGGGTGAAAAGTGAAAATTCAGTTACTGAGGACTATTTAAAGCAAATACCATTTCGTGATAGCTTAAAAGCGAAAATGAAGAGTAATTGGAACTTTATAAATTATCAAGCTCCTTTTAAATGTGGAAACAGTTATTTTTACTACCGTAGTGATCTTAGCAATAATCAGCCTGTTTTATATTATATGCGATCAATGGAATATGTTCCGATCCAATATTTCGATCCTAATAAATTATCTACTGATGGAACAACTGCAATTTCACAAACAGTTCCTTCTCATGATGGAATGCATGTAGCATTTGTAGTAAGTGAATCAGGTAGCGATTGGAATAGTATTCGAATTAAGGAAACGAAATCGATGAAAACGTTATCTGAAGAATTAACAAAAGTTAAATTTTCAAATATTGCTTGGTGGAAAAACGGCTTCTTTTATAGCAGGTTTGATCCTAATTCAAGAACAAATGCTTACACCGAAAAAAACGAATTTCATAAAATTTATTATCATAAGTTAGGTGATACACAAAATAAAGACTCATTAGTTTTTCAAGATAAAGATCATGCACTTCGAAATTTCTCTGCAAGTATCACTGACGATGAAAATTTTCTAATAATTTCTGGATATGAATCAACAAGCAAAAATATTATTTACATCCAAAATTTATTAATTCCGAATTCAAAACCAATTCCAATTGTTAAAGAGTTTACGAATGATTTTGAATTAGTAGGAAATATTGCAGATGATTTATTGTTTTTAACAGATTACAAAGCGGAACGAAAAAAGATTATTAAAATTAATTTTAATAGTCCTAAAAATACTGATTGGAAGGATTTTATTCCAGAGCAAAAAGAAATATTACAAAAGGCAGAAATGTGTTGGAAATCTATTCTTTTGAGTTATATGAAAGACGCCAGTAGTAAAGTATATATTTATAATTATGAAGGAATAAAGACCTATGAAATTCCCTTCGCTAGACTAGGAACTGTGGATGTAATAAATGGATCACCTGCAGATACAAATGTTTTTATTTCTTATGCTAGTTTTACCTCACCATCTGTAATTTACAGGTATAATATGAAAAAGAATTTTCTTGCTATTCAATTCAAACCAAAGCTTCCTTATGATGCTGATAGCTTTGAGACAAAGCAAGTGTTTTATACTAGTAAAGATGGAACTAAAATACCTATGTTCATTGTAGAAAAAAAAGGATATAAACCTGATGGTAAAACCCCTACTCTACTGTTTGGATATGGTGGATTTAACATAAGTAAAACACCAGAATTTAAACCGGAAAGATTAGTGTTTTTGGAACAAGGAGGAGTTTTTGCAATGCCATGTTTGAGAGGCGGTGGTGAATATGGATCTGGTTGGCACGAGGCAGGAACAAAATTGAAGAAGCAAAATGTTTTTGATGATTTTATTGCAGCAGCTGAATATTTAATTAAAGAAGGATATACTAATCCAACTAAACTTGCGATTTCCGGCCGATCAAATGGTGGATTATTAGTTGGAGCAGCAATGACGCAGCGACCGGATTTATTTAAAGTTGCATTACCCGCAGTTGGAGTAATGGATATGTTACGATTTCATAAATTTACAATAGGTTGGGCATGGAAAGGTGATTATGGATCTAGTGAAGACTCATTGCAATTTAAAGCTATTTATGCTTACTCTCCTCTTCATAATATCAAATCAAATGTTAGTTATCCTGCCACTATGGTAACAACTGCCGATCATGATGATCGTGTAGTTCCAGCACATTCTTTCAAATTTATTTCTACCTTGCAAGAAAAAAATAATGGGTCAAACCCTGTATTAATTAGAATTGATGCTAATGCAGGACATGGCGCAACGGGAAAACCAACAAGTAAAATAATTGATGAACAAGCAGATATTTTTACCTTTTTATTTTACAATTTAGGAATGACTTTATGAAAAAATTTTTAAATATTTTACTTTTTTTTGGGTGTATTGTAATAATAAATTCCTGCAAAAAGGAAGTTACTGAAGACAATACAATGGATTTTAAATTCATTGGCGTAATAGATACGATTGTTGGATTAGGAGAAACATTTTCACGTACAATGAAGGTATATTATCTTGGTGGTAATATTGAAGAAGTTACATTTACTAATTCTGGAGTTCCTAATGGAGTTGAAATTTCGTATTCTCCTTCACCTATTAAACCAGAAATTGATTTCGAACAAATTATTAAAGTATCAAGTATTGCTGATTCGGGTTCTTATCCAATAACAGTTATTGGAACTGCTACTGGAGGCAAAACATATCAAAAAGATTTTGTTTTATATGTGCCAGCTAAAGTTAAATATAGGCCACGAATTACTTTATTAGGCAATCCTTCAATGAATCTTGTATTAAATACTTCGTATGTTGAACCAGGGTATACTGCAAATGATGCAGAAGATGGAGTATTAACAAGTCAAGTTCAAGTTACAAATCCAGTAAATTTTAACTTAGTCGGAAACTATAATATTTCATATAAAGTTACCGATTCAGATGGATTGTTTGATTCTATAGTTCGGAAAGTAGTTGTTAAAAATAATTTATCAATTTTAAATAATACCTATAATTGTAAAACTACCGATTTGCAATCGGGAGTAGTTAAAAATTGGATTTCGGCAATCAGTGCTTCAGATACTTTAAATAACAATTTTGTGATTTTTAAAATTTCAGATTGTTTTTTAGCAAATCCTGTTGCAACTTATAATCCTTCAAAGGATAGTATTTTCATGTCAGCACAAACATTTTTATGTATCACACCTGTTGATACATTAAACCATACATTTGAAGGTAAGGGGCGAATGTTTATTAGCGGTACAAGTGTTTATATTATTTTAATTTATACAGACACTTATGTGGATCCATTTTCTGGGAATATTATTATTCTTAACAAAAAGGATGAATATTCTATTTAGAAATAGAGATTTATGATTGCATTCATTTATATTTTTTTTTACAATTAGTGTAAACTAAAATGAATAGGATTTAAAGGATTTAAAAATAATTTTTTGATTTTTTGTTGGTAAATTTGCGTTGGTAATTCGTGTGTCGATAGCTGTAAGGACGTAATTTTTAATCCATTGCCATCAAGTCCCCTAAATTAACTTACAAATGTTAGAATTTTCTCGATAAAATGCATTCGCCTTATGTTGTATTAACTTTTCATTATATTAGTGCCCTATAAATTTATAAACTCTAGAACTTAAATATGAATACACCTTCATCAAACTCAGGGCATCCTCGAGGGCTTTACTTACTATTCTTTACTGAAATGTGGGAAAGGTTTAGTTATTATGGAATGCGTGCCATTTTTATTTTATACATGACAAAGGCCTTATATTTCGATAAAGCCTTAGCATCAAATGTTTATGGAAGTTTTACTGGCTTAGTATATCTAACCCCCTTATTAGGCGGTTATTTATGTGACAAATTTTGGGGTAATAGAAGAAGTATTTTAATTGGTGGTGTTTTGATGGCAATTGGCCAATTTCTACTTTATTTAAGTGGAAGTGCGGTAATTGAAGGCGCTCAAAGTGCTTCAGCAGTTACCTTTATGTGGATGGGTTTAACATTACTAATCATTGGAAACGGATTTTTTAAACCAAACATTTCAACGATGGTTGGTCAACTTTATCCAAAAAATGATTCTCGAATTGATGGAGCGTTTACCATCTTTTATATGGGGATTAATATGGGTGCATTTTTCTCTCCATTAGTATGTGGTGGGTTCTCAGAATATAAGTATGGTTTTCTTGCTGCAGCAATAGGAATGGTAGTAAGTTTAATATCCTTTGAATTACTAAAGAATAAGCATTTGATTGGACCTGATGGAAAGCCTTTAGGAATGCCTGTTGCAAAAGTTGATGCCAAAACATATTTAACAATTATTGGATCGATAGCTTTAATTTTTGGGTTATTAAATTTTCAAAATATTGTTAAAGGTATTTTTGGTGCCGATGCAGTTGCAAATCCTGATTCTATTGCACATACTATAGCTGGAATTGATTTAGTTGCCTATTTAATTTATGCATCTTTAATATTAATGCCAATTATAATTCTTACAGATAAATCTTTATCAAAAGAAGAGCGAGAAAGAATTATCGTAATTTTTATTCTTGCCTTCTTTGTAATATTCTTTTGGGCATGTTTCGAGCAAGCAGGTGCATCCTTAACATTATTTGCTGATCAACAAGTTGATCGAGCCATTGATGTTCACATTAGTAAATTTATTATTGCCGGTGGATATGCACTATTAATTTATTTTTTAGGAAAAGCATTTGGATGGTTTTTCGAAATGTCGAAAAAAACAATTATGGGAGTTCAAATAATTGGAATCGTTGCAATTATTGCGCTTACTGTACTAGGTAAAATTGCAGATATTCACTTAACAGAGTTTCCTTCTCCTTGGTTTCAATCTATTAATCCATTAGCTATAATTATTCTTGCTCCTTTCTTTACTATGTTATGGGGTAAGCTTGCTAAAGTTAATATGGAGCCTTCATCACCATTAAAAATGGCAATAGGATTAGCATTAGTTGCGTTAGGCTATGTAATTATTGCTTATGCTGTTCATGGAATTGATCCTTCAGCAAAAATTGCAATGTTTTGGTTATTTGCTTTGTACATTGTTCATACAATGGGAGAACTTTGTTTATCTCCTATCGGACTTAGTATGGTAAGTAAGTTAGCTCCTGTGCGTTTAGCCTCATTAATGATGGGAACATGGTTTTTAGCGAATGCAGTTGCGAATAAGTTCGCAGGAACATTAAGTGCTTTAATTCCTCCTGGTGCTGGTGAAGCTCCCGCTGAAGCTGGTGCAGCAATACCAAGTTTCTTAGGTATTGAAATTTCAAACTTGTTTGTTTTCTTCTGCGTATTTATTGTATTAAGTGGTGTCGCTTCCTTAATACTATTAGCATTGTATCGTAGATTAATGAAAATGATGCATGGCGTTAACTAATATTTAAAATTTATAAATCGAAAGCCCTGAAGTCATCGTATTTCAGGGTTTTCTTTTAGTATAAAGTTGGTAAAATCTAATATATACTCTTACTTTGAAGATCAATCCTTTAATTAACTAAAATATGACTTTAGCCGAAATACAAAACTTCAAAGGAAAGTATCCAAAGCAACTATGGTATCTGTTCTTCTCAGAAATGTGGGAACGTTTTTGTTTCTATGGAATGCGCGGAATGCTTACCGTTTTTATGGTAAGTCAATTAATGATGAAAGAAGATGTTGCCAATCTGCAATATGGCGCAACTCAAGCTTTTGTTTATGCATTCACTTTTATTGGTGGTTTATTTGCAGATAAGATTTTAGGATTTAGAAAATCTTTATTTTGGGGTGGATTATTAATGATTACTGGTAGTTGCATATTAGCCTTCGACCCTCATCAATTTTTCTTTTTAGGAATTAGTTTTACAATTATTGGAACAGGTTTTTTTAAGCCCAACATTTCTACAATGGTTGGTGCATTATATCACAGAAATGATAGTCGCAGAGATGCTGGGTTTTCATTGTTTTATGCCGGGATTAATGTAGGAGCCTTATTAGGTGGATATGCTTGTATTGCTATTGCAAAAGGGTATTCTTGGAACCTAGCTTTTGGATTAGCTGCCATAGTGATGACTATTAGTTTAATTACTTTCATTTTCACACAACGAACGTTAGGACCAATAGGATTGTCGCCCATAAAACCTGAAGAAGGAAAGGGAAAAAAATGGTATGAATATGCAGTTTACATTGGGTCACTTTTAATAATTCCAATAATTATGGTGATGGTTGCAAAATCAGAATATACGGATTGGTTTATGTATATAATTGGACCATGTACCTTAATTTATCTTTTCTATGAAATGTCGAAATGTACTGTAGATGAGCGAAAAAAATTAATGGCAGCATTAGTTTTCATTGTGTTTTCAATTTTATTTTGGGCATTTTATGAGCAAAGTGGTGGATCATTAAGTTTATTTGCGGCCAACAATTTAAATGATCATGTTGCAGGAATTAAATTAGATCCTAATGGCGTAAATAATTCTTCGAATGCTTTGTTCGTAATCATCTTTGCTCCGTTACTTGGTTTACTTTGGGTTTGGATGAGCAAGAAAAAAATAGAACCTAACACCTTAGTTAAATTCGGACTTGGATTTTTATTTTTAGCTGCAGCATTCTATATCTTTTATGCTACTCGATTTTTTGCAAATGAAAAAGGTATTACTTCTTTAGATGTATTCACATTTGCCTACTTCATCATAACATTTGGGGAATTATGCCTCTCCCCTATTGGTTTATCTATTATGACAAAACTTTCGCCTCAGCGCTTGCAAGGGGTAATGATGGGAATGTGGTTTTTAGCGAGTGCATACGGACAATATGCGGCTGGGATACTTGGGGCAGGAATGGTTTCGCCAAATGAAAACGCAACATTATCCGATAAGTTAATTTCTTATACTGATGGTTATCATCAATTGGCAATTTATGCGTTAATTAGCGGTGTGGTATTGCTCATTATTTCTCCTTTCGTAAGAAAATTGATGGGAGAAGTAAAATAATTATATCTAATTATGTAAATTAACGTTTAAGCTAAAATGAAACTTTCAAAATCGATTCTTATTTTATCAAGTGTATTTTTAATCAATATATCTTGTAATGGTCAAGCGGAAATAAAAGCAAAACCGTCTGTTGAAATTCAATGGATGAGTTTTGAACAAGCCGTTGTAAAATCTAATGTTAAACCGAAAAAAATATTTATTGATATCTCTACTTCTTGGTGTGGATGGTGTAAAAAGATGGATGCGTCTACCTTTCAAGATAGTTCTGTTATTCGTCTTATGAATGAATCATATTATGCAGTTCGTTTGGATGCGGAGACACATGATACCATACATTTTCAAGAAAAGATATTTGTTTTTAAGCCTGAATATAAAGCGAATGAATTAGCGCTTGCGTTACTTGGTGGAAAAATGAGTTATCCTAATTTTATATTTATGGATGAAAACTTTGCATTATTAACTCCTCTTGCTGGATTTCAAACCGTTCCACAATTAATACCTGTATTAAATTATTTTAGCAAGGATCTTTATAAAACAATTAAATGGGAAGATTACGAAAAGACAATCGAAAAATAATTCCCATTTTTCATAAAAAGAAAAATCCCTTTCAATTTTATTGAAAGGGATTTTTTATTTTATATTTAAAACTAAAAATAGAAACTAAGATTAATTGCTCCACCAGCATTATCAACATCAAAACCAAATTCACTTGACTTACCTGTTTTTTCAATTGAAGTATCTACACTATTGCCATTCCATGATTCTCTTTGAATCTCTCCTGCGCCAATACTATTAATGGATGGCCCCCAACCGTATTCAGCACTAAGTGACATTTTAGGTGCAAAGAAATATTCTACGCCTATAAATCCTCTTATTTGAAAGCCAAATCCTGTTCCTGTTTTATCTGATTTAAGTCGATTTTGTACTTGGTTTTGGCTGCTAAGCGCATTACCATAACTATAAAGTGTTTTATTGCCTGTTATGGATAATAAACCTTCAACACCATATATCCCCTTTACCTTACCATGACCTTTCCATTTTTGAATTCCATAGCCAATTACAATATTTGTATTGTTAACTTTCGTTTCATCAACAACAGTTTCATTGGCATTGGTACTACCTGCTTTTCCAACTAGAGTATCGGTTTTGGTTTTATTTATTCCTAACCTAACTTTTGCTCTATAAGCAGTATTTTCATTCTTTACATACAATCCAGATATAGCGAAAGGGCTGTTTTGTTTATAATCGGCTGAAGGTGATTTATTGATGTTTGTATTGTTAAACAAGTTACCGGTATATTCTAAAAATGGTACTACATCAAAACCAATACTCCAATCACCTTTTTCAGGTAAAATAGGATAACCTTTTTTCGACATGATTTGCTGAGCAGAGCTAGAACATGCAATTGAGATTGCAAATAGGATGAGGATATTTTTTTTCATTGTTTATTTTAGAATTGATTTAACGGTAAAATTATATTAAAAGTATATAGAATTAGAACGAAATAAATTTTATTAGATTGCTAATGTATCGATCATACGAAATAAGGATTGATCTAACGGGTCATGTTGTTTAACAGCATTTGCAAAAGGTGTTAATTGCATTTTATTATTTCGAATTCCAATCATAACCCTGTTTTCGCCAGCTAGCAAAGCTTCTATTGCATTTAAACCACACTTTGTAGCTAGAATCCGGTCGAATGCTGTAGGGCTTCCACCTCTCTGCACATGCCCTAAAACAGTAACCTTAGTTTCATAGTCTGGTAATCGAGATTTTACTTGATTGGCAACATTTTGTGCTCCGCCATTTTTTTCACCTTCTGCTACAATTACAATACAACTAGATTTATTTCTTTTTGATCCATCTTCTAATTTCTTAACTAATGAATTGATATCTGTATCAAGTTCAGGTAATAAAATTGCCTCTGCCCCTCCAGCCACACCTGCCCATAACGCAATACATCCAGAATCACGCCCCATTACTTCAATAAAAAAACAACGATTATGAGAGGCAGCAGTATCTCTAATTTTATCAATTGCTTCGATAGTGGTATTAACGGCTGTATCGAAACCAATGGTAAAATCCGTACCTGCAAGATCATTATCAATAGTTCCAGGAATTCCTACAATACGGATATCAGGATATTCCTTTGTAAAGACTTCTGCGCCAGTAAAAGTTCCATCACCACCTATTGCTACAATGGCATCTATCTGGTGTTTTTTTAAATTATTATATGCTTTTTTTCTGCCCTCGGGAGTTAGAAAATCTATACTTCTAGCCGTCTTCAGCATGGTTCCGCCCCTTTGAATTATATTGCTAACAGAACGCGACGTTAATGGCAAGAACTCATCATCAATCATACCTTGAAAACCACGCATAATACCGTAAACTTGCAATTGGTTGGAAATTGCTGATCTAACTACTGCACGTATGCAAGCATTCATTCCTGGCGCATCACCACCTGAAGTAAAAACCCCAATTCGACTAATTGTTGACATATTATAAATTTTAGAAAGAATTTATCAAAGATGTTAATTTCTATTCTTTTAATTTGCAGATATTAAAAAATAATATGAGCGATTCAAAAAATCCGTGGAAAACAAAATCATCAGAAGTTAAATACGATAATACTTGGATTCGTGTGATTGAAAATAAAGTAATCAATCCTTCTGGAAACGATGGGATTTATGGCGTTGTACATTTTAAAAATAAAGCAATTGCTATCATTCCATTAGATGAAGATAATAATACTTGGATTGTAGGTCAATATCGATACACTTTAAATTCCTATGAATGGGAAGTTCCTGAGGGTGGTTGTCCGGAAGGAGAGGATCCTTTAGAAGGTGCACGGAGAGAGTTATTAGAGGAAGTTGGATTAAAAGCATCATCCTATGAAATGATTTTATCGATGCAGCTTTCTAATTCTGTTTCAGATGAAATTTCATATACCTTTTTAGCTAGAGGATTAAAATACGTTGGTAGTTCACCTGAAGAAACGGAAGAGCTTCGAGTTAGGAAATTACCTTTCGAAGAATTGTATCAAATGGTAATCCGTGGGGAAATCCGCGATGGATTATCTGTAGCTTCAATTCTAAAAGTTAAATTGATGATTAATGAAGGAAATATTTAAATTGATTACTATTCACGTGATCCTTGTTTAAATTTCGCAATTGAATTTCTTGTAAAATCCGAAATAACTAATTTACCACTCATCGCTGCACGATCGATTAAAAGTTGATCCCAATCTTCTGTTCCTTCCCAAAAAACTGATTTTAACATTTCCATAGCCTCAGGATTACTTTTTGCTAATTGCATTGCAAGTATATCAATAGCTTCATCAAGTTCTTGAATTGTATTAAAAACTTCAGCATAGATTCCTTTTTCTCTTGCCCACGTAGCATCTTGCCATTTCATAGAGTCAATTGTTAATTGGCAAAAAGCGGAAGTTCCAATTTTTCTTTCAACAGCAGGTCCCACTACAAATGGACCAATTCCAACTGCTAATTCACTTAATTTAATAGAAGCATTTGTTGTTGCAAAAGTATAATCAGCAGCAGAAGCAAGACCAACTCCACCTCCTACTGCTTTCCCTTGTACACGAGCTATAACAAACTTAGGAGCTTTTCGCATGGCATTAATAACATTTGCAAAACCAGAAAAGAATTTTTTTCCAGTTTCTATATCTTCAATTGCTACCAATTCATCAAAAGATGCTCCTGCGCAAAATGCTTTTTCCCCCTCGCTAGCTAATACTATAACTCTAACATCGGGATGATTCCCTAACATTGTTATTTCTTCCGCTAGCCAATTTAAAATTTTACCAGGAAGTGAATTGCTTTGTGGATGAAAAAAGGTTACAGTTCCAATTCCATTTTCTATCTGCGAATATACTTTTGCTTGTTCCATATTTTAATGATTCTTTTTTAATAAAGAGTAGAATCTAAATGATTTTAATTTTTAATCTTGATTTAACTTTTTCACCATGGTTAATATAGTTGCTATCGCAACAGTCTCTCCGGTTTCATCATATACATCCACTAACCATTTTACTATACCTTTCGCAATATCGTCATCCGTTTTCTTTTCAGTATCTACCTTTTCCTTTACGGTAAGCTTCACGCCGATGGTCATTCCTGGATAGACTGGTTTTGTAAATCTACATTCTTCTAATCCATAATTGAGCATTACAGGTCCTTTTTTAGGGTCAACAAATAATCCTGCTGCTTTTGAAAGTACAAAATATCCATGCGCAACTCTTTGTGTGAAAATAGTTCCTTCTAGAGAAGTTGCATCCATGTGAGCATAAAAATTATCACCACTTACATTGGCAAAATTGCTAATATCGGCTTCGCAAACTGTATGCTTATTAGTGATAACGGTTTCACCAATTTCTAATTCTTCAAAGTGTTTTCTAAAAGGGTGAATATCTTTTTCAATTTGTTTTGCGCCATACTGATAAACGTTTGAAATATTTGAAATAGTAGTTGGCGAACCTTGAATAGCTGTACGTTGTAGGTAATGAAAGACTCCTCTTTTACCTCCCATTTCTTCTCCGCCACCTGCTCTACCTGGGCCGCCATGTGTTAGCAAGGGCATAGGTGAACCATGACCAGTACTTTCTTTTGCGCAATCATTATTTAGGATTAGAATTCGTCCATGCATTGCGGCTGCTCCAATAACAAATTCTTTGGCAATTTTATCATTAGCGGTTATAATACTACATACTAATGAGCCTTTTCCCATTTTTGCTAAAGCGATTGCCTCATCTGTAGTTTTGTAAGGCATTAAAGTAGAAACAGGACCAAATGGTTCGAGATTATGACAATCTGTAAATTTGAAAGGATCTTTATTTAGAAATAAAATTGGAGAGAAAAATGCGCCTCTTTCAGTATCGGCACCAATGGTTTCTACCTTATTT
>Ga0114969_10000307_pt1 | contig 41536 bp, 31 predicted proteins | sample M_130807_MF_Meta_FD_87316 | JGI IMG/M metagenome (GOLD analysis project Ga0114969, IMG submission 87316) | Freshwater microbial communities from Lake Montjoie, Canada to study carbon cycling - M_130807_MF_MetaG | ecosystem: Environmental > Aquatic > Freshwater > Lake | place: Lake Montjoie... | reverse complement strand
TAACTAATGCATCAATTTTTATTTTAACGGTATCTCTAGAAATGCATGATCCGTTAGTGATAGTCCAAATAAAATTATAAGTTCCTGTTGTTAATCCTGTAACCGTTGTTGATGGATTAGATGCAAGTGTTATGACTGCCGAACTCGATGTAGTCCAAACCCCAACTCCTGGTGAAGGATTGTTTCCTGCCAAGGTTGTTGTAGTTACATTACAAAGTAATTGATCGGTGCCTGCTGTTGCAACAACATTTTGATTAACAACTACTGCAACAGTATCTTTAGATGAACAAGTTCCATTGGTGATAGTCCAAACAAAATTATAGGTGCCTGCTACACTTAATCCAGTGATGGTTGTTGTAGCTGAAGAAGGGTTTGTAACAACTCCTCCACTTAATGCTGTCCATAAACCAGTTCCTGGCGTTGGATTGTTTCCTGTTATCGTTGCTTGACTTCCAATACAAACTTGCTGATCAACGCCTGCGTTCGAAGTAACTAATGCATCAATTTTTATTTTAACGGTATCTCTAGAAATGCATGATCCGTTAGTGATAGTCCAAATAAAATTATAAGTTCCTGTTGTTAATCCTGTAACTGTTGTTAATGGATTTGATGCAAGTGTGATCACCGCTGAACTTGTTGTAGTCCATACGCCAGCGCCTGGTGAGGGATTATTTCCTGCCAAGGTTGCTGTAGTTACATTACAAAGTAATTGATCGGTGCCAGCTGTTGCAATCACGTTTTGATTAACAACTACTGCAACAGTATCTTTAGATGAACAAGTTCCATTGGTGATAGTCCAAACAAAATTATAGGCGCCTGCTACACTTAATCCAGTGATGGTTGTTGTAGCTGAAGAAGGGTTTGTAACAACTCCTCCACTTAATGCTGTCCATAAACCAATTCCTGGTGATGGATTGTTTCCTGTTATCGTTGCCGGACTTCCAACACAAACTTGTTGATCAACTCCTGCGTTCGAAGTAATTAAAGTATCCCTTCTGATATTTATTGTATCACTATTTACACAAATAGAATTTGTAATAGTCCATACAAATAAATTATTTCCTATAATAAGATTACTAACTGTTGTGCTTGCATTATTTGCATTTGCAATAGTTGCAGAACCTAATGATGTCCATTGTCCAATTCCTGGACTTGGATTATTTCCTGAGACTGTTGTAGTTGATAAATTACATAATACTTTATCAGTTCCTGCATTTGCAATTATCGAAGAGTCAACAGTAATTCTTACGGTGTCACTTAATACACATGCACCGTTTGTAACTGTCCAAATAAAAGAATAGATTCCGGAATTTAAAAACCCACTCACTGAAGAAATTGGGCTAGTTGGAGTTGCTATTGTTGCAATACTTGTTGTTGTCCATAGTCCTATTGCAGGTGATGGATTATTTGCTGATAAACTCGTAACGCTTCCTTGACAAATTTCGTCATCCAATCCTGCAGTTGAGGGAATTTGAACATTTACAGTAATTTTAACGGTATCTCTACTAAGGCATGAGCCGTTGGTAACAGTCCAAACAAATAAATTTATTCCCGCTGGAATACCCGTAACGGTAGTATTAAAACTGCTTGGTGTTGTGATGGTTCCACCATTAATTTTTGTCCATACTCCGGTTGCTGGTGAAGGATTATTTCCTGCTAAAATTACATTAGGATTCGATTGACAAACTTGTTGATCGGGTCCTGCATTTGCAATTATTAATGAATCAACATGAACAATAATAGTATCACGACTTATACATGCACCAAAAGAAGTTGAAAATATAAAAGTGCTATTTCCAATTGGAAGATTGCTTATAGTTGTTGTAGCTGAAGCTGGACTTGTAATTGTTGCTGTACTAGTTGTTGTCCATGCAGCAGTTCCAGGAGATGGATTATTTCCAATTAAGGTTGTTGTTGTTACATTACAAAATGTTTGATCTATACCTGCATTTGCAACTACTGGTGATTTAACAATAATTATTATGGTATCTCTGCTAATACAAGCTCCATTGGTAATTGTCCATACAAAATGATAAAAACCTACAACTGACAATCCAGTTACTGTAGTGGTGCTTGATGTTGGAGATGTAATTGTTCCTCCATTTAATGCTGTCCATGTACCAGTTCCTGGAGATGGATTATTTCCATTTAATGTTCCATTGCCTGTTGATGTACAAACTTGAATATCATTTCCGGCATTTGATACTTTTAATGTGCTAACTGTAATTAACATTGTGTCTTTCGTAATGCAAGTACCGTTGGTAATTGTCCAAATAAAAGTATTTACTCCATTCGCTAGTCCTGTAACTCCAGAAGAAGCACTTGAAGGTGTTGTAATAACTGACGTTCCAGAGGTTGTCCATTGTCCTGTTCCAGGCGAAGAATTATTTCCCGCTAAAGTTGAAGTTGGATTTGAATTACAAACGCTTTGATCTATTCCTGCATTAGCTGTAATAGGACTTAATACAATAATTTGCATTGTATCGTTGGAGAGGCATGAACCGTTTGTGGTAGTCCATACAAATACATAAGTGCCAGGAGCTGTTAATCCAGTAATTGTTGAAGTACGACTTGGAGGATTTGCGATTGTTGCTGTGCTTGATGTTGTCCACAATCCTGTTCCTGGCGATGGATTGGTTGCAGCCATAGTAGAAGTACCTGTACTCGAACAAATATTTTGATCAGGTCCTGCATTAGTGGTTACTGGCTGATCAACAATAATAGTAACTTGATCAGCATCAGAACATGTACCATCTGATACTACCCAAAAAAACAAGTAAGTACCACTAACTAAATTTGAAACAGCAGTAGTATCATTATTAGGACTAGCAATAATAGCAGAGCTTGCAGTAAACCATGTTCCAGTTACACCAGTAATATTTGGATCAACAGCCAAGATAGATGTTGCATTTTGAGGAGAACAAATCCTAACAGTATTTTGAATTGCCTTTGCAAGCAATACATATATAGTATGAGTAATTGTATCCTTATTATTTAAAGCATCTGTAACAATTAACGTAACCAAGTAATTTCCTCCTACAGAATATGAGTGAGTAGGATTTTGCAATATTGAAGTGTTTAAATCACCATAGTCCCACGACCAATTCGTAATAGCTGCTCCTCCAGGAATACTATTATCGGTAAAAGAAACAATATTTCCAACGCAAACGATTGAGTCGTTAACATCAAATAATGCGGTGGGTGCTTGTGCAGATGCGCTTCGCGCTTGGCAAAGCAACATCAAGAAAGCTGAAATAAATACTATAATCGCTCGAGTTCTGCGCAACATCTTAAGATAACATTTTTAACAATGTGATAAATTTTGGTTCTTTTCTTACGTAAGTATTACATCACTTGTTACATAATACAACAAATTCACATGAAAACACCTAAACATTATCCAGCTTATTACTAATAAGTTACGTATTTATTTTAGCATTTATAGCTATTATGATTTGCCTAAGCAAATCAATTTATTGTTGACTATATATTAGTCTTTTACTGAAAATGAATAGGCTAATAGCTAACTAACATGGCGTTGAAACCCCATTGTATCCTGGTTTTACAACTCATGACATTACTTAATTCTTGCTAATATTTCATTTCAGTATACCTTAAATTTAATACGATTTTAGCAAGATCACGGCACACTGTTTAAAGTTTAAGATTGGCAGAGTAAGCAATAAATTTTACATAAAAATTGGAACAAGATTGATAAATCTCAAATACCATATATCAAAAACCAAAAAGAGGCTATCTTTTTCAAGATAGCCTCTTTTTTTATAAATTGATTTTATTATGATCCTAAAAGTTGCTTTACTAATGCGGATACTAATTTGTTATCTGCTTTTCCAGCAAGTTGTTTTGTTACAACTCCCATTACTTTTCCCATTTCAGCGGGAGATTTAGCGCCAGTGGCTGCAATTGCTTCTTCAACAATTTTACGAACCTCAGTTTCATCCATCATCTTCGGTAAAAACTTTTCGATGACTTCAATCTCTTGTCGCTCGGTTGCAGCTAAGTCTTCACGATTTTGTTGAACGTAAATATCTAACGATTCACGACGCTGCTTCACTAATTTCTGAAGTAACTTAATCTCGTCTTCTTCTGTTAACTCTTTACCAACTTCGCTTGTCTTTACAATTAGAATTGCAGATTTTATTGCTCTTAATCCACGAAGTCCGGCTTCATTTTTTGCAAGCATCGCAGCCTTCAACTCCACCATTATATTTTGTTCCAGTCCCATGTTTCTCTTTTAAAATTAATCAACACGATCATGAAGAAATGAATTGTTCTGACGAAGCTCAGGCTTTTCATCTAACGAAAGTGTAAAACGAGACACACTTGAGTCGCCAGAGTTTGGAACGTTTTCTAATTTAATATTCTTACGCTTATATGCAGGCTCTCTTTCTAAATCAGCTAATCCATTAGGAGAAGTCATTTTATAACTCACTTCTTTCAATCGCATTATACGCTCACGCGAACGACGATACATCTCATCTTCTTGAGAAAATGCTTGCTCTTCTTCACGTATAATTTCATTCGAAAGTGTATGAAGAACTACAGGCTCTTCAACAGCAATAGGGAATTCAAATATTGGTTTTTGACTGAAATTATGTTCTTCAGAATCTTGCAGAAAATCACTTTCGTAAAAGTTAACTTCATTTAATGTGTGAACAATAACGGTCTCTTCTATATTATCATCTTCAATATGAACATCAGAGGTTATTTCATCACGAATAATTAAAACTGGCTCGAATGGGTTTTCAATTCCAAAAGAAATTGATGTTGGCTCAGGAGTAATAATTTGAATTTTTTCTTCAACAACAATTTCTTGTTTTTTGTTTTCATCTTCAAGTTTGAAAATAATTTTATCAGGCTTTTGTAATTCAGTAACCTTTTGTTGATTGGTTTTAAATCCTGTTGCAATAACAGTTACAGAAACTTTATCACCTAATGAATCATCATGTCCAATACCCATTATAATATCAGCAGTTTGACCAGCTTGTGCTTGAATAAAATCATTGATTTCACCAACCTCATCCATTGTTACTTCAGCCTTACCACTCGAAATATTTAATAAAATGTAACGAGCACCTTCAATATGACTATCATTTAGTAATGGAGAATCCAAAGCTTGTTCAGCAGCACGTACGGCACGGTTATCACCTTCAGCAGCTGAAGAACCCATGATTGCAACGCCACTTTCTTTCATTACCGTTTGAATATCTGCAAAGTCAACATTCATGTGCATGGTATTCGTTATTATTTCAGCAATACTTTTAGCAGCAACTGTTAACACATCATCTGCATGACCAAATGCTTTTGTTAAATTTAAGTTGCCATAGATATCACGTAATTTATCATTACAAATTATTAAAAGTGCATCCACATTTTTCTTCATCTCTTCCAAACCAAGTTCAGCTTGTTGCTTACGCTTGCGACCTTCAAAAGCAAAAGGAACAGTTACGATTCCGACTGTAAGAACGCCCATTTCACGAGCTACACCGGCAATAATTGGAGCTGCACCAGTTCCAGTTCCACCACCCATTCCGGCAGTAATGAATACCATTTTTGTATCGGCATTCATTACTTTACGCAATTCTTCAATATTTTCAATTGCAGCTTGTTTTCCAACTTCAGGAATTGAACCAGCACCTCGCCCTTGCGTTAATCCTGGACCAAGTTGAATCTTAATAGGAACTGGGCTGATATCAAGTGCTTGTTGATCTGTATTACACACTACAAATTCAACACCTTTAATACCTTGGCGATACATGTGATTAACTGCATTGCTACCACCGCCACCAACACCAATTACTTTAATAATTGATGTTACTTCGCTAGGAATGTCGAATTGAATGAGCGAAGTTGCTTTTTGATTAGGAAATTCTTGCTGGGTCATGATTATTATGTTTTTATTTTTTTATGCTATTTAAAATTGTACTTTTTTTTATTAAAGACGTTGGTCTTCACCTTCATCTCCAAAAATTTCTTTTGTTCCTTTAAAAAAGATATCAAACCATTTACCTTTTGGCTCAACTGGTGCTGAAGGTATCTCATTTGTGTTATCTTGAATTACAGAGGAAGATCGCCGACGTTTTTTTTCAACATCAAGAAGTCCTTTGATCACTAAACCAACACCAGTTGCATACATTGGACTTTTTACTTCATCCATTCCTTTTCCTAAATGTTCATTTGGATAGCCAATACGAGTATCCATGCCTGTAATATATTCAACTAACTGAGTTATATTTTTAAGTTGTGCTCCACCACCAGTAACTACGATTCCAGCAATTAGTTTTTTCTCAAATCCAGAGCTCTTAATTTCATAATACACATTCTCAACAATTTCCTCCATCCTAGCTTGAATAATAGAAGCAAGATTTTTTACTGAAATTTCTTTAGGCTCTCTTCCACGTAATCCTGGTATCGAAACAATTTCATTATCTTTCATTTGCTTCGACAAAGCAGAACCGAACTTCACTTTTAATAATTCAGCTTGGCTTCTGATAATAGAACATCCTTCTTTGATATCTTCAGTAATCACATTTCCACCAAAAGGAATTACTGCAGTATGTCGTATAATTCCGTCTTGAAAAATTGCTAAGTCCGTTGTTCCTCCACCAATATCTACTAATACAACACCAGCTTCTTTTTCTTCTTCTGTAAGTACGGCTTCTGCTGATGCAAGAGGCTCAAGGATTAGGTCGACCGTTTTTAATCCGGCTTTGATAACACATTTTTGTATGTTATTTGCTGCAGTAATTAAGCCGGTAATGATATGACAATTTGCTTCCAAACGAATTCCTGACATACCAATAGGATCTTTTATTCCTTGCTCATTATCTACAATGAATTCTTGCGGGATAACATGAATAATTTCTTCGCCAGGAGGCATTGCCAATTTGTACATATCATCGACAATCGAATTTATATCTTTTTGGCTTATCTCATCTTTAATATCATGACGAGTAATCATTCCGCGATGCTGCATACTTTTTATATGCTGACCTGCAATACCTACATGGACATCACTAATCTCAACACCTGACTTTGCTTCTGCTTCGGCCACTGCTTCTTTTATTGAGGCAACCGTTTTTTCTATGTTCGCAACCATACCACGCATAACGCCTAATGACTCGGATCGTCCCATACCAAGGATTTCTACTTTTCCGAATTCATTACGACGACCAACGATCGCTGCAATTTTGGTGGTCCCGATATCGAGCCCTACTATGATTCCTGTATGTTCCATTTACATTTTGATTTTGGTACAAACGACCTGATCGCGGAATTTTAAATTTATTACACTGTAATTATTCCATCCTGTCTTACTCAAACCTTCCTTATAAAATACCATTAGTCTTGCGAATTTATCATCAAGATTTGCAGTATCGCCAATAATGATTCTATGATTTCCTATTCTTGGAATGAGCTCAAGTTCTTGAGAACTATTTACAAAAATTTGCTCTGTATTTGCAGTCCAGAAAGAATCCTTTTCAATAAAAGAGGCTAGTTTATATACTTGATTTATCATATGGGGAACAGCCAATGAATCGGTAGCTGTATCTTGAACAGCAGCGTAATCTTGGATTTTCATCTCAGCATACGTATTAAAAATATATCCATTCGCAACTATCGCCGGCGGAGTATAATTATCTGACACCGGCATAAATTTACCTTGCTGATCTATGTAGAATTGTTCGTCGTGCATGTTCACTATTCGTACGATTGGATTGCGCTGCAAAACATCAGCATGTAGAGTACCATCGATCGATGAATATACTTCAGCTTGTTCAACATAGGGGTTCGTCAAAATTATTTTTTCTAACAATGCAGTGTTGATTTCGCCTAGTGGTTTTCCTATTACATTTCCCTTTGTATTTACGAGCGATAAAATATCATGCTGATCAATAAACTCGTGATTTACAGCATCATCAATATAAATATCGACAGTACTACACAGCAATTGTTGCTGCTTATGATTTGCAAAGCCTAATAAAGCAAAAACAGTTCCTGTAGCAATAATCCATGCGCACATGACAAGGATTTGGCGCATCTTCGGTTTTAATTTCATGATTAAATAGATAAAACTTGTGTGATGGGTTTAACTAGTTGATCAATATCGCCAGCTCCTAATGTAATTAGAACTTCGGGTTTTTTGGAGCTAAGCACTTTCAATAAATCCTCTTTTGAAATAAGTTGTTTATCATTTATGAATACTCGATCAAGAATTATTTGAGAAGTAATGCCTTGAATTGGAAGCTCTCTTGCTGGATAAATATCTAGAAGATAAAGACAATCTAACATACTCAAGCTTTCAGCGAAATCATCAAAAAAATCTCTTGTACGAGAGAATAAATGTGGCTGGAAAACACCAGTAATTTTTTTATCTGGATATAATTCACGAACAGATTGAATTGCTGCTCTTAACTCTTCAGGATGGTGCGCATAATCATCCAAATAAACTAAATTATCTTTACGAATATGAAATTCAAAACGACGATGAACACCAGAATAAGAGGCTAACGCACTTTGAAGAGAAGACAAATCTACTCCGCACTCAATTGCTAAAGCACTTGCAGCAACCGCATTCTCAACATTATGTCGACCAGGTAATCCAAGTGTTAATCCTTCAAGAATATAGCCAGGTGTTACTAAATCAAAATTATAATGACCCTCGATAACTGATATATTCTTACCACGATAATCCGATCCGTCCTCTAAAATCGAATAAGTCATCGTCGTTGCATCAATAGGATTTAATTGCAATCCATTTTTATATAACAGAATTCCATCATGCTTCACTTGATTTGCAAATGCCTGATATGTGGATTTCATTTCATCATGATCGCCATATATATCCAAATGATCGGCATCCATCGAAGTGATAATTGCTAAATCAGGAAATAATGCTAAAAAAGATCGATCGAATTCATCAGCTTCAACTACTACTTTATGATTTTCAACAGCAGGATTTCCTAACAACAAATTAGAACCAATATTTACTGAAATACCGCCTAAGAAAGCTGTACAATTCATGCCTGCTGTATTTAGAATATGCGCAAGGATGGAAGAAGTAGTAGTTTTCCCGTGAGTTCCTGCAACAGCAAGTGTATAATGCCCAGCCGTTAACATACCTAAAACTTTTGAACGCTTTACTATTTGATAATTATGATCTTTAAAGAAATTTAATTCTGAATGATTTTCAGGAATTGCTGGCGTTAAAATAACTAGCGTGTTTTTCTTGTTTTGAGATTCCTTTATTTCAGAAGAAATTAAATTGATGTTATCTTCAAAATGAATTTTAATGCCTTCCTTTTGTAATTCAAGTGTTAAAGGAGTTTCGGCACGATCGTAACCAGAAACTAATTTACCATCAGCCAAAAAATAACGCGCAAGTGCGCTCATGCCTATTCCACCGACACCGAGCAGATAAACATAACGTATATGTTGCATTCCGTTATTTGACATTTTATTTTTTATTGATTAATGATAAAACTTGTTGCGCGATCTCATATGCTGCTTGTGGTCGTGCAAGGGGCGCAATATTAGTTGCTAGTTGAATACGCAAGTCTGAATTGTTGATAAGATGCAGCGATTCGTTAATTAGTTTTTCTGGAGCATCAATATCACGTACTAAAATGGCAGCTTTTCGATCAACAAGCGACATACAATTTTTTGTTTGATGATCTTCAGCTGCTGTTGGTAATGGAACTAATATGGCTGGTTTTTGAACAATACAAAGTTCAGAAACCGTACTCGCGCCACCGCGTGCAACAACAATATCCGATAAACTATATGCAAGATCCATCTTACTAATGAAATCGAAAGCTACAATTAATGGACTTTTCAATTTCTCAATAGCATCTTTTGCTTGTGGTAAGAAATTTTTTCCTGTTTGCCAAATTAATTGAACTCCCGCATCAGCAATTTGCGACAACCCTGCTAATACCGATTTATTAATACTTCTAGCTCCTTGACTTCCACCAACAACTAAAATTGTTTGACGATTGGCATCCAAATTAAAAAATTGCGCTGCTTCTTTTTTTTTATTCTCAATCGATTTAATATCCTCACGAACAGGATTTCCAGTAAATACAATTTTGTTAGGAGGGAAAAATTTCTCCATTCCTTCATATGCAACACAAATTTTACTTGCCTTACGTGATAAAATTTTATTTGTAATTCCTGGAAATGAATTTTGTTCTTGTATTAATGATGGAATATTATTTTGTGATGCCATAAATAATAATGGTCCACTTGCATAACCTCCTACTCCAACTGCAACATCTGGCTGAAATTGTTTTATTATAGATCCTGCCTTCTTCAAGCTACGAATTAATTTAATTGGAAAAGATAAATTCGAGAATGATAGTTCACGTTTAATTCCTGCAATCGGTAGTCCTTCAATTTCAAATCCTGCTAAAGGAACTTTTTCCATTTCCATCTTCCCTTCTGCACCCACAAATAACAACTTAATACTTGGATCAATAACTTTTAACGCATTGGCAATAGCGATAGCGGGGAAGATATGTCCACCGGTACCACCACCACTAATTATTATACGTATGTTATTTTGCAATTGCAACTTCTTTTTCCTCCTGATTATCTGTTTTTTCAATCTCACTACTTACACTCAATATAATTCCTAATGCTAAACTTGTAAACCATATTGATGTTCCACCCATACTTAACATTGGCAATGGCTGACCGGTAACAGGAAATAAGTTAACCGCAACCGCCATGTTTATCAATGCTTGAAATACTAAACTAAACGAACATCCGATCGTTATTAAAATTGCAAAAGCTCGATCCGTTCGTTTGGCAATTTGAATAGCTCGATAAAATAATAACAGATACAAAAACAAGACAATTGTTCCTCCTAAAAATCCATACTCTTCAATAACAATTGCAAAAATAAAATCTGAATACGGATGAGGAAGGAAATTTCTTTGGGTGCTATTTCCTGGACCCTTGCCAAAAATCCCTCCTGTTGCAACAGCAATTTTTGCTTGTTGAACCTGATAGTTTCCATCCGCTTCTCCGTTCGAAAAATTTTCTATCCTTGCTTTCCATGTTTTGATACGTCCTTCATAACCTACCGAATATGCGACTAATAAAAACAAGCCAAAAGCAAGAACACCAATCCCTACCAACGACAAAATATATTTCATATTTATTCTGCCAATAAACATTATTACAAGTGATGTTACAAACAATACAGTGCATGTAGAAAAGTTTGCAGGAAGAATCAATCCACAAACAATTACCACTGGTAACATCACCGGTAAAAATGCACTTTTGAAATCTTTTATATTATCTTGTTTTTTCGATAATACCCTCGAAATATAAAGTATCAATGCAACCTTTGCTAAATCGGAAGTTTGAAATGATAGATTTACAATAGGTAACGTTAGCCAACGACTTGCATCATTAATATGACTTCCCATTAAAAGTGTAAATAACAAAAGTGGGATAGCAATAAAAATTCCAATCTTAGATACCTTGGCATAAAATGTATACTTTACAAGATGACCAGAATACATAAGAGCAAATCCAAATAATAGAATAATAAAATGTTTAAATATATAATATTCGGTATTACCTGATTGATATTTATACGCTAAGGTGCCAGTCGAACTATAAACCGCAAGCGTACTTAGAATCGATAATAAAATTACGATCAACCAAATTGTGCGGTCACCTTTAAAATAACTTTCCAGCCAAGTCATGTGCTATGATTTGAATTAAGATTAAGAGAACTAAATGAAACTATAATGTTCTTACCGCTGCTTTAAATTTTCTTCCACGGTCTTCATAATTTTCGAACAAATCGAAACTTGCGCAAGCTGGAGATAACAATACGTTATCACCTTTTTTACCTAAACGATACGCAGCTTGTACTGCTTCTTCAGCCGAATTTGTTTCAATAATTACAGGAACAATATCTTTAAATGCATCGATAATTTTTTTATTATCAACACCTAAACAGATGATTGCTTTAACTCGTGATTTTACGAGTTCTGTTAAAATTGAATAGTCGTTTCCTTTATCAACTCCACCGGCAATCCAAATAACTGGATTACTAATACTTTCAAGAGCATACCATGTAGAATTTACATTAGTAGCTTTTGAATCGTTGATAAAATCGATTCCATGAACAGAGTTCACGAATTCAAGTCGATGTTCGATGTTTTCAAAGTCTGAAAAACTTTCGCGTACTACATCTTTGCGAATTTCAAGAATGCGTGCTACAATTCCTGCAGCCAACGAGTTATTCAGGTTGTGTTTTCCTGTTAGGGCCAGATCGTGAATCGACATAGTTAGAAATTGGTTATGGGTTAGGATAGTTAATTGGTCATTTTCAACAAATGCAGTCATACCTTCTTTTTTATAAATTGAAAAAGGATAACATTGCATTTTTAAATCTTTTTTGCTTATTTCCTCATTGGTTAAAGGATCATCAGCACAATAAATAAAAGCATCTTTTGCTGTTTGATTTTGCAAAATTCTAAATTTCGAATTAATATAATTCTGCAATTGATATTCGTAGCGATCAAGATGATCGGGAGTAATATTTGTTAGAACGGCTATATCCGCTTTAAAATCATAACAACCATCTAACTGAAAACTACTTAATTCTAAAACATAATAATCATAATCATCTTCAGCAACTTGCCAAGCAAAACTTTTACCTATGTTACCAGCAAGTCCTACATTAAGTCCGGCTTTTTGTAAGATGTGATAAGTTAAAAGTGTTGTTGTTGTTTTTCCATTTGTACCAGTAATACAAATTTTAAATGCATCAGTATGACGACCAGCAAATTCAATTTCAGAAATTACTGGAATATTTTTACTGTGCAATACTTTTATAATAGAAGCTTTTTCTGGAATCCCTGGACTTTTTACAACTTCTGTTGCTGATATAATTTTTTCTTCCGTATGAATTCCTTCCTCAAAATCAATATTGCGTTCAGTAAGTTCTTTTTTATACTTATCTGCAATTTTTCCAGAGTCAGAAACGAACACTTCTAACCCTAACTTTTGAGCTAGAATAGCAGAACCAACGCCACTTTCAGCAGCACCGAGAATTACTATTTTTTTATTAGTATTCATTTTAATTAACTCTTTGTATTTTTATTAACGAAGTTTTAATGTAACCACACTTAGAATTGCAAGCATAATTCCAACGATCCAAAATCGTGTTACAATTTTTGATTCGTGATATCCTAATTTTTGATAGTGATGATGTAATGGAGACATTTTAAATATTCTTCGTCCTTCACCAAATCGCTTTTTAGTATATTTAAAATAACTTACTTGCATCATAACTGATAAATTTTCGATAAGAAAAATCCCACAGATGATTGGAATTAATAATTCTTTACGAATAGCAACTGCAAATGCCGCAATTATTCCTCCTAACGCTAAACTTCCCGTATCGCCCATGAATACTTGTGCTGGATAGGAATTATACCATAAAAATCCAACGCATGCTCCAACAAATGCACTCATGAATACCATTAATTCACCAACATTTGGCAAATACATGATATGTAAGTAATCAGCGAAAACAGTATTTCCAGAAACGTATGCGAACACTGCTAAAGTAGTTCCGATAATTGCCGAAGTACCTGTTGCTAATCCATCAATTCCATCAGTAATATTTGCACCATTGGAAACGGCAGTAATTATTAATGTAATAATTCCGATAAAAACAATAGGTAACAACCAAACCGAATTCTTTCCAGACCAATCTGTTAAAGTTGAATAATTAAATTCATTGTCTTTTAAAAATGGGATAGTAGTTTTTGTTGATTTTTCACTTTCACGCTTAAATAAAACGCCTTCTTTCACTCTCATATCATCAATCAAATTACTTTGTTGATTGATAACTATATTATGATTAGCAATTTTTTCACGCACAACAACATTTGGATTGAAATATAAAATAGAACCTACAATAATTCCCAATCCAACTTGACCGATTACTTTAAATTTAGCACGTAATCCTTCCTTATCCTTCTTAAAAACTTTAATATAATCATCAAGAAAACCTATTAATCCTAGCCAAATTGTGCAGATTAACATGATAACGATATACACATTATCCAACTTTGTAAACAAAAGAGTTGGTATTAAAATAGCTGCTAAAATTATTAAGCCACCCATTGTTGGAGTTCCTTGTTTTGCATTTTGACCAGCTAACCCAAGATCGCGAACAGTTTCTCCAACTTGCAAACGAAGTAATAAACGAATAATATATTTACCTAAAAACAACGTAATAATCAATGATGTTATAATTGCAAGTGCTGCTCTGAATGATAAAAACCTAAACAACCCTGCACCTGGCAGATCGTAAACTCTATCTAGATAATTGAATAAATAATATAGCATCTTCTTAACTTAATTGAAATGATTGTTCTAATACTTCTAGATCGTCGAATGGGTATTTCACTCCTTTTATTTCTTGGTATTTTTCATGTCCTTTTCCTGCAAGAAGAATTATATCACCCGGTTTCGCCAATGCACATGCAGTTCGAACAGCTTCTCTTCTGTCAGAAATAGATAATGTTTTACGATAATGTTGAGGAGGAACACCTTTTTGCATTTCTTCAATGATAGCAGAAGGCTCTTCACTTCTTGGATTGTCAGAAGTAAGTACGACTTTGTCACTATATTCACATGCAATAGTGGCCATTTGAGGACGCTTACCAGTATCTCGATCTCCTCCACAACCAACCACAGTAATAACCTGCTCATTTCCTGTACGGATATCTTTAACCGTTAATAAAACATTCTCCAGCGCGTCAGGAGTATGTGCATAATCTACAATTCCAATAACGCCGGTTGTGCTAGTGATAAATTGGAATCTTCCTTCAGGAGCAGTTAAACTACTTAATGCTGTAAGAACACTTAATTTATCTTCTCCTAGCAATAGTGCTATAGCATAAACTGCCAATAAATTATATGCATTAAAACTTCCTATTAAACGACACAACACATCTTGATTGTCGATATTTAAAAGTAGGCCAGCAAAATTATTTTCAATGATTCGAACCTTATAATCTGAAACAGATTTCATTGAAAAAGTTTTAACCGTAGCTTTCGTATTTTGAACCATAATCTTATGATTACGATCATCTGAATTTACTAAAGCAAATGCATTTTCATCTAGGATATCAAAAAAAACTTTTTTTGCACGTATATATTCATCAAAAGTTTTATGATAATCGAGATGATCGCGAGTTATATTTGTAAAAACAGCTCCAGCAAATTGTAATCCCGTGATACGTTGTTGAACTACTGCATGAGAACTCACTTCCATAAAGCAATGCGTACATCCTAATTCCACCATTTTAGCTAGTAGCAAATTCAATTGCAAAGGATCAGGCGTAGTGTGAGTAGCAGTAACTTCAGTATCAATAATTAGATTGCGAACCGTACTTAACAACCCAGCTTTATATCCTAATTTAATAAATAAACTATGTAATAAAGTAACAGTTGTTGTTTTGCCATTAGTTCCTGTTACTCCAATTAATTTTAGTTGCGATGAAGGATTATCATAAAAGTTTGCACTTATATATGCCAATGCAACAGCAGCATCACGTACACGTACATATGAAATTCCAACTTTGATATCAGAAGGCAACTCTTCACAGATAATAGCAATTGCCCCTTTGCTAATTACATCATCTATAAATAAATGACCATCACTTTTTAGCCCGCGAACAGCAATAAAAAGACTGCCTTGCTCCACTTTACGTGAATCAAAACAGATAGACTCGATAATCACTGAAGTTGACCCTGCAACTTCTTCGATACCGGCTTTATAAAGTATATCCTTTAATGCTTTCATTATCCTAATTCAATAATTATTTGTTGACCTTTTTGTAAAGAGGCTCCAGCATTGATTGATTGATGTATTACGGCGCCTCTTCCTATTGGCTTCACTTGCAATCCTTGACTTTCTAACAAATACAATGCATCACGTAATCCCATTCCAATAACATTAGGAACTAATTGCTCATTAATAGAGTAAGCAGTTCCTGCTGAAGATTGCCAAACTGACTCTGGAGTATTAACAGGAAGATTGATTTTTTTCTGAGCAAACGCTGTTGGATTTGTTCTTCCAGCTTTCATCATTGGAAGCCCTGTATAAATTGAATCATTTACTTTTTGCAATTCCTCATGCATATCTACATTTAATGCAAAAACTTGATCTGCAATTTCCTTAAAAACAGGACATGCTACTGATCCACCATAGTAGCCTCCTGTACCTGGAGAGTAAATTACCACAATACAACTGTATTTAGGTTTATCGGCAGGAAAATACCCGACAAAGGATGCTTGATAATTTTTTTTATCATAGCCTGAATCTTGAACAATTTGGGCTGTACCAGTTTTCCCCGCAACCGTATATTGAGAATTTTTTAATTGAGATGCAGTTCCAGTTTTTACTACTTCTTCAAGTAATAATTTTGCTTTTTTTATAGTTTGTTGAGAACAAATTGAATCAGCAATTACTTTAGTATTAAAACTTTTAACAACCTTCCCTTTGCTTCTTATCTCTTGAACAAAAAGTGGCTGAACCATCTTGCCATTATTGGCAACAGCATTATAGAAAGTAAGTAGTTGTAATGGAGTAATTTTTGTTTCATAACCGATAGAAACGAAAGGCAACGAAATTTTTGACCAATCTTTATTCGTTGTATTTTTCAAACTAGGAAATGCTTCACCAGGAATTTGTAAATGAAGAGTATCTACAATATGCATTCCTCTTATTCTGTCAATAAAAGCTTGTGGATTTTTTGAATAATATTTCATTATCAAAGACGATACTCCAACATTTGAAGAATGTGCAAAAACATCCTTTACAGATAACTTACCATATAAGCCTTCATGTGAATCGCGCATCTTAATACCACCTGCTAAGTTCATTACACCACCATAAGTCTCCACTTGATCATCAAGATCAATATAACCATCTTCAATTCCAGCCATTAAGGAGGCAAGCTTAAAAGTTGAACCAGGTTCAGTTCCCTGCCCAATTGCATAATTAAATTCCTCTTTGAAAGAACCTTCTTCAACACGTTTAAGATTTGCAATTGCTTTTATACGGCCAGTACTAACTTCCATTAAAACGGCGCATCCCATAATTGCCTTGTTAATTTCTAATTGTTTCATTAATGCACTCTCTGCAACATCTTGCATATTCAAATCAATAGTCGTGATTACATCACTTCCATCTTTGGGCTCAATTTCATTATCATTGTTTACAGGCTTCCAAACATTGCCTGCTATTTTTTGCATTAAACGAATTCCCTTAACACCTCTTAAATTTTTATCAAAAGCACCTTCAATTCCTACAGGAGTTACCGCTTTATTATCCATACTGTATCCGATGGTACGTTGAGCTAATAAACGGAATGGTTTTTCACGACGACTTAATTGTGTCATAATCAATCCACCTTTATTAGCTCCTCTTCTAAACAATGGAAATGTTCTAAGTAACTTCTGCTCTTGAAAAGAAATATTACGCTTTAAAAGAAAATAACGCTCTTCGTCTTTTCTTGCTTGCTTCAATAACGCCTTATATTCACTTTTTGATTTATCTTTAAACAATTGCGAAAGACAATAAGCAAGTGAGTCTACTTGATCAAGAAACATTTGTTTATCCTTTCCTGCAGCAACCATATCAACCCTTACATCGTAACGTGGCAATGATGTAGCAAGTAAACTACCATCCGTCGCTAAAATATTTCCGCGCATCGGTTCGATCTTTTGATACTTTAACGTTGAGCTATCTGCCTTTAATTTCCAATAATCACCTTCTGAAAATTGAAGATTTCCTACCTTCCAAAGTATTGCGATTCCAAAAAATATAAACCCAATAAATACTAGGTATACTCTCCATAAAATATCTTTTTTATTTTCAGGCATGGGTTTAAAATTTTAATTAGATTAATTTAATATCTAATTTTAATAATTACTTTTTTAATCTTCTGAAGATTTCGCAGTTGATTTTAGGAGAATTTTTTTAGGTGCTATTCTAGCCTCTTTTAATCCTTTTGATTCAATTAGCGTTGCGACTTCAGAGAGTTTACTTCTGTACATTAAATCAGATTTTGCAGTGATGAATTCTGATCTCAATTCCTTTATTTCTCTTTCTGTTTTATCAATATCACGAATCGTTTTTTCGGCAACAAAATTATTTGCGATATAAATGATTGCCCATGCTGTTAAAAAAAATACATAAGGCATAATTTGAATTATAGAATTACGTTCAAAATAATTGAAAATATTAATTGTATTAATGAACTTTCTAGCTGCTCCTTGTTTAACACTTTTTGATTTTTGTTTTGGTGCAACAGCTTCTCCCTGCTGTTCAACTTCAGCTTGTTTTATGCGATTCATATTTTTTCAGCGATGCGCATTTTAGCACTACGAGAGCGCGGGTTACTTAACACTTCTTCTGCTGATGGCTCAATAGGTTTGCGTGTTAATGATTTAAACTTTAAATCAATCACATTTCCAAAAAAATCTTTTTGTAATTCACCTGATGTATTTCCTGTATTAATGAAATTTTTAACCATTCGATCTTCCAATGAATGGTAGCTTATTACGACTAACCTACCCCCTTGGCGCAATACATTAGGCGCTTGTTCTAGTAAGTCACGAAGTGCGCCCAACTCATCGTTAACTTCAATACGCAATGCTTGGAATAGTTGTGCTAAAAAAGAATGTTCTTTACCGCGAATTGCACAACCAGCAACTATTACTTTTAATTCATCAACAGTTTCAATATGCTTAATCACACGTGCACGTACTATTGCTTGCATTACTCTTTTTGCATTATTTAATTCTCCATACTCGCGAAAAATTCTTATTAACTCATGCTCTTGATAAAAATTTAAAATCTCTTTTGCTGTAAGTTCCGAACGTTGATCCATTCGCATGTCCAAGTCTGCATTGAAACGAATTGAAAAACCACGAGATGCGACATCAAACTGATGTGAAGAAACACCAAGATCTGCAAGTAAGGCGTCTGCAGGAATTGCTTTTACCTCTTCTAAACTAAATTTTAGATTTCTGAAATTATCATGCACCAATTCAAATCTTTTATCGTCTGGCTTGTTTTCTAGTGCATCTAAATCCTGATCAAAAGCAATTAATCTTCCATCAACTAATTTTTTAAGTATTGCACGCGAATGACCTCCACCACCAAAGGTGACATCAATACAAATTGATCCTGGCTGAATTGCCATTCCCTCTACAGCTGCATCACGCAGTACTGGCTCATGATACTTCACCCGTCGTACCTCCCTGATTTATTTTTCCCATTACCTCCTCAGCCAGCTTCGAAAAATCACTAGGCTCATCATTCATCATCGCTTCAAATTTCGCCGTCGACCATATTTCAATTTTATTCGACCATGCAGATAGGATAATGTCTTTGTCGATTCCGGCATAATCACACATACGCTTCGGCAATAAAAGGCGACCAGCAGCATCGAGTTCTAACTCTGAAGCGCCGCGATAGAAGTATCGTGCAAATTCACGATTCTTTTTCACAAACATGTTTAGCTGATTTATCTCGGCACTGATCTTTTGCCACTCATCCATTGGGTATAGCGCCAAACAATTTTCAAAGCCACGATTCAAAACAAATTTCTCTTTCGCCTCAGGAGAAATTTGCTTGCGCAACCCCGATGGCATACTCATGCGCCCTTTAGCGTCAAGTTTACAATCGAATTCTCCTAGAAATTGAGTCATTATTTTTAGTCAGTTTAACCCACAATTGGGCTTCAATTGGTAAAAGTAAATTAAATTTCCCCACTTCCTACCACTTTCTCCCACTTTGTTAAAAACTTTTCTCAGCGACTAATTATTGTAATTCCCGAAAATTAAATTGGAAAACAGAATTCATAAATCTTAGAAAGAACTTCAAAAATAGAAGCGATATGGCATTTATTTTATTGTATTATAGTTACTTACAAACAATTTCGTGTTCATGAAAAGGGTCGAATTGAGGCAATCTATAATGATCGAATTTGATTTGATTTTCCCAAGAAATTGGGAATTCAGCCTAAAATGAGTTTAATTCTTTTAAATGGCCTTGTTTTTTTTTGAAAAGACTGCTTTAGGGGAAATGGTGGGAGAATGGAAAAGATATTTCCGCAGGAGATTTAAGTATTACTAGGTATTAAAAGTGCTTTCCTAAGTTTGCAGCTAAGCATTTTCCAACTACTTTTTATAATGAGGGATGATAGCATTTTAGACAAATATATTGAAGGGAACAAGATTTGCGCTGAGTTACAAACTCAGGACAGCAGATTCATATATACTATAAGAATTATCTTATAATGATTGGATCGCTTCGAATATAGTATTCACCTACAATTAGGATTTAGGTTACTTAGCAACCCAAATTATTCAATTACAAATACTTATATTCGTTTGCTCCCATCTTAATCAATATTTTTTGGTAAATTTGTGTTTGGGAGGGATACGTAGTATCCCACAAAAAAATAATATTAAAATTTGTATAACAAACTATTAATTATCTATAAATCAATAAATTATAGTTACGACACGAATTGTATTAATATCTTCCATTCAGTATTTAGAGGGAATAATTTAAAATTACGAATTATTAAATGCAAGTATTAATGGTTGCTAAAACTTGCAATTGCAATGTACTTCTAAAACTAAAAGCGTCTTCATAGAAGGTTATCACTTTTGATAGCTTTACTCTTTAAAAGGCCAAATAACACCAAATTATTATCCCTTTTAAATTCCTTTCCGATAGATAAACAAATACAAACTGTTCATTTAAGTTCATTCTCCTATTTTTACCCAATAATATTATGAGCGAGACGCAGCAAAAGGACTTTATTAATGTTGAAGAGATTATTCGCAATAAAAATCCTAGGTTATTAAGATTTTTACCTGGCTTTCTTTTAAGCTACATAAAACGCATTCTTCATCAAGAGGATATCAATGATTTTATTCGGAGGCATGGAGAGAAAACTTCTTTCGATTTTGTAGATGCAATTATCAATGAATTTGGACCAATAGTCACTTTTGAAGGATTAGAAAACATACCTGAATCTGGAGGTGCTATCATTGCTGCAAATCACCCTATGGGAGGTCTGGATGCAATGGCATTATTACAAGTTATTAACCATAAAAGACAGGATCAAAAATTCATCGTTAATGATGTTTTATTAAGCATTAAAAACTTAGGTGATCTATTTGTTGGTGTTAACAAACATGGCAAAAATTCTGATGTTGTTTTGAATAAAATTGATACCTATTATGCTTCTGAATCATTAGTATTAATATTTCCTGCCGGACTTGTTTCACGCAAAAAAAAGGGTGGCGAAATAAGTGATCTAGAATGGAAAAAAAGTTTTATTACAAAAGCAAAACGGTTTAATAGGCTTGTGATTCCTATACATATTAGCGGAAGTAATTCGAGCTTTTTTTATAACCTTGCCCGATGTCGTGAGCTATTAGGAATAAAATTTAATTTAGAGATGTTTTATTTAATGGATGAGATGTATCATCAAAATGGAAAATCGATTCATGTAAAAATTGGCAAACCAATTGATCCAGTTATCTTTGAAAAACAAATTGCTGATTTAGAATGGGCACAAAGAGTAAAAAAGCAAGTATATGATTTATAAAATGTGAATACTTATTTATTATCTACTTTCAACTAAAATAATTTTAGAATATATTCGTAAAAGTTCTTTTAACGCGACATTCGTTAACTGATATACGTATGAAACCTACTATAGAACCCATTTCGTTATCTTTAATTGAGCAAGAACTCAATAGAGACCGCTTTGTTCGAAGCTCGAATAATGGTTCGAAAGAAATTTATATTATTAACCATCATAATAGTCCGAATGTTTTAAAAGAAATTGGACGATTACGCGAAATTACTTTTCGTGCCGCAGGTGGTGGCACTGGCCTTAATTGCGATCTCGATGAATTTGATACCTCAGAAAAATGTTACGAGCAATTAATTGTTTGGGATCCTGAAGAAAAAGAAATCACAGGTGGATATCGTTTTATACAATGTTCAAAGTCTGGTTATAAAGATGGACATTTACAATTAGCTACTGCAGAATTATTCCATTTTTCAGATAAATTTATGAGTGATTATTTTCCATATACAATTGAATTAGGGCGATCATTTGTTCAACCTAAATATCAGCCAAGTGCAGAGAATAGAAAAGGATTATTTACACTCGATAATCTTTGGGATGGATTAGGTGCAATTCATAAAGATAATCCTGAAATTAAATATTACTTTGGAAAGGTTACAATGTATCGTCATTTTAATTTATTAGCGCGTGATATGATTCTGTATTTCATGCATTATTATTTTCCTGATAATGACAAAATTGTTACTCCTATTAAGCCACTTAATATCACTCATGATTTAACAGATTTTGGAAAAGAATTAGAGGGACAATCGTATAAGGAAGGACATCGGATTTTAAATCATAAAGTGCGTGAATTGGGTGAAAATATTCCTCCACTCGTGAATGCTTACATGAACCTTTCTGCTACCATGAAAATGTTCGGAACTTCCTTAAATGATCATTTTGGAGAAGTGGAAGAAACAGGAATTCTTGTAACGCTAAATGATATTTACGAAACAAAAAAGGATCGCCATATCAACACTTACATTAAAGGTCAATAATTTTCCGACCTTCGCAACATTAAAATTATTTTCTTCTTATTATTATAATTGCCGGAAATTGTTAACCGGAAAAAATTAATTCATGCATATCACTTCAGCCCTTTTTGTAAAGAGTTCAACAATTCCTGATCAATTACCTCCGGATAATATTCCTGAGTTTGCCTTTATTGGTCGCTCAAATGTTGGAAAATCATCATTGATAAACATGCTTACAAGTAAGAAAGAGCTTGCTAAAACATCTTCCAATCCAGGTAAAACGCAAACCATCAATCATTTCATTATCAATGAAAAATGGAATCTTGTAGATTTACCGGGATATGGTTTCGCTCGTGTTTCACAAGATAAACGTGATGAATGGCAAGGAATGATTCGCAATTACCTCACTAAGCGCGAAAGCCTTATGAACGTTTTTGTACTTGTTGATTTACGTATTGAACCTCAAAAAGCAGACTTAGAATTCATCAATTGGCTAGGTGAAAAAGGAGTTCCTCTTTCTATCGTTTTGACGAAATCTGATAAGCTTACAAAGAACCAACTTCATATCTCTCAAACGAAAATTAAAAAGGCAATCCTTGATTCATGGGAAGAACTTCCTCCCGTTTTTCTTACTTCCGCAGAAACACGACTTGGCAGAGATGAAATCCTCGATTATATCGATACCATTATGCCCAACTTTAATAAACCAGAGAAGAAGTAATTTAGCTTATTACCTTAACTTTTTTTCCGTATTCACGAGCAAAATCACGCATTTCTTTGGCAATTTCTTTATCGCTAGTCGACCTTTCATAAGTATCCGCCATACTTGCAAGTGTTTCATAAAAGAAGAGTTGCATTTCTTCAACCGTCATTTCTTCTGTCCACAAGTCAATGCGCATGGTGCTTTTTTCGGACTTATCCCATAAGGCAATCATAAATGCTTTTGCGTCCCTCATTCCCTCAACTCCCGAATCATCCGCTTGCCAATTTATTTTAACAGGGTGTTTCTCTTCGTTTAAGGAAACTGAAATGCGAATATCTGATTGTTTTAATACTGTAGTATTTTCTGCCATTTTTATAATTATTGAACGATTGCAAAGGTAAATTTTTCAGCTCTTCACAAGAAAGGATATAGATAATTAGTCCCTTTTTCTGTTTAATTGTTAGATTGCTGTCAAAAGTAAACAAAGATTACCGCTGAACTGATTAATGTTATTAATTCTAGCAACAGATCGACGTCAAATTCGTTATTTTCGCATAGAATTATGAGTACCTATATTCGTCGCTTTCGATTACTTATCCTGTTTGTATGCTGGATGCTACTTTTATCATCCCCAGTAAAAGCTCAATTTACAAGAGGAACCCAAATGACTTTCGGCAAAAACCGAGTTCAATACAATGATTTTCTCTGGACTTTTTACAGATTTAAAAATTTCGATACGTATTATTATTTAGGTGGTCAAGAGTTAGCTATTTATGCAGGACGCACCGGAGATGAAGAAATTGCTGACATTGAAAAACTTTTCGACTATAAAATAAATGACCGTTTTCAATTTCTAATCTACAATAAACTTTCTGAATTCAAACAATCAAATCTTGGTCTTGAAGGGGAAGAACTAACCAATAATTCTGGTGGCTTAACAAAAATAATTGGCAATAAAGTACTTATCTATTTTGATGGTGACTATGTACATTTTAGAGAACAAGTACGTGCAGGTGTTGCAGAAGTAATGTTTACACAACTGATGTATGGTGGAAGTATTAAAAATCGAATTCAAGCTGCTGTACTTTTAAATTTACCTCCATGGTATGTTCAAGGTTTAAATTCATATGTTGCAAAAGGATGGAGTGTTGCCGACGACAATAAAATGCGCGAAGGAATTCTTTCTGGAAAATATAATAAGTTTAATCGCTTAGCTGCTACTGATGCTATTTTTGCAGGACATTCACTGTGGAATTTTATAATTGAATCTTACGGATCAGCTGCTGTTTCAAATTTACTTTACATGACACGAATCAATAGAAATATTGAAAGTGGTTTTCTTTATGTACTTGGAACGTCAACCGATGAATTAATGCGTAACTGGTTAGATTATTATCAACGATTTTATTTAGATGATGATAAATCGCGTAAAGATTTTGAAGGTAAACCCATTATTGTTACACAAAAATCAAATCGAGTTATTAATCAAGTTAAGGTTTCACCAGATGGCACTAAGGTTGCTTATGTAACAAATGATTTAGGCAAATACAAGGTTTGGCTATACGATACTAAAAACAAAAAGAAAAGACGATTATCAAAAGGTGGATATAAATCACCATCGCAAATTACCGACAACTCATTCCCGGCAATTGCATGGCACCCTAGTGGCAAATACTTAACTGCAATAAAAGAAAAGAAAGGTAAGATATGGATGGATTATTATACGCCTGGCAAACACCTTAAAAAAGAAACAATAAAGTTTTTCTATTTTGATAAGGTCTTAGATTTCGCCTATAATTCAACAGGAAGTGAAATCGTAATGTCGGCTGTGCAGAAAGGACAATCTGATCTATTTATTTTTAATCCGAGAACTAAAACTACACAACAACTAACGAAAGATAGATGGGATGACAAATCACCTCGTTTCGCATTTAATGATCGTTCCATTGTATTTGCATCAACACGAATTGAAGACTCCTTAAAGTACACAAATATTAAACAAATTGCTCCAATAGAACTTCCTAAAACTACTGATTTATTTTTGTATGATTATGTTGGTCATTCGGAAAAATTATTACGATTAACAAATACGCCAGCGGTAAATGAAACACAACCAATGATGGTTGACACTTCTACTATAACATATTTAAGTGATCAAAACGGAATTATTAATCGTTATTATTCAACTGTTGACAGTGCAATAGCTTACATTGATACTGTAATTCATTATCGATATATTGTTAATGGAACTCCGCAAAGTAATTTTAAACGCAACATTTTTTATCATGATGTAAATTACAAAACAACACGCTATGCCGAGCTTACTAAACTGGGGAATAAATTACAAATATTCCTTGCTCCTACTACACCTTTCGACACTTCTTACAAAACACCGCTTCGTAAAACAAGTTTACGTTTTAAGTTAGATCGCCTAGCTGGACCTATAAAGGTTCCTCAAAAAAATTCGACACCAACAATTACTCTTCCTAAAGTAATAAAACAGTTTGAAGAAAGCCCAAATAATAACGAAACTGACACTACCAAAATTGATATAAATAATTATCAGTTTCAATCAGAATTTCCTAGTAAAAAGAAAAAATCAACAGAAAAACAAAAGGAAAACCTTGCTGTAAAGGAGACAATATCCAGTAAAACAAAAGATCCATTATCAGTTATCCCAAGTAATGAATTAGATTCTGCTACACAATTGAATGTTTTAAATGTGGATACAAATTATCTACTTCCTAAACTAAGAAACTACGACTTAGCGTTTTCTCCAAATTATGTAATAACACAGTTAGATAATGGAGGATTAAATGAATCCTATCAGTCGTATACTGGTGGAGCCGTTTATTTTGATCCAGGACTTAGTGGATTAATAAAAATTGGATTGAATGATTTGTTTGATGATTATAAAATTGTTGGGGGGTTTCGATTATCAGGAAATCTTAACAGCAACGAATATTATGTGAATATTCAGAATCTAAAACATCGAATGGATAAACAACTTTCATTCTCTCGTCAAGCAAGAGAAGATTTTTCATTAAACTCCTACTATAAAATTCATACGCATGAATTGAAATATACTTTAAGATGGCCATTTAGTGAAGTAAGTAGTTTAAGAGGAACATTAGCGTACCGAAATGACAGAACAGTAAATTTAAGTACCGATTTAATTAATCTCGCTGTTCCCAATACATACAAAAACTGGGCTAGCTATCACATGGAATATGTTTATGACAATAGCATAAATCTAGCTCCTAATTTATACAGCGGAATACGTTTAAAATTATTTGCTGAAGCATATGATCAAGTAGATAAAAAGAATACATTTATGACAGTATTAGGTGGAGATTTTAGATACTATCAAAAAATTCATCGCACTATTATTTGGGCGAACCGCTTTGCTGCAAGTACTTCTTTTGGTGAAGAAAAAATTGTTTATTATTTAGGATCTACAGATAATGCTTTTACTCCTTCTGATAATTTTAATTATAATATTCAAGTTGATCCCAAACAAAATTATGCCTTCCAGGCATTGGCAACACATATGCGAGGGTTTGTTCAAAATATTAGGAACGGAAATAGTTTTGCAGTTATCAATTCGGAAATTAGGATCCCACTATTTCAGTATTTAGTAAACAAACCAATTCGCTCCGATTTCCTTCGCAATTTTCAAGTAGTAACGTTTGCTGATTTGGGTACTGCATGGACTGGCCCTTCGCCTTATGGCAGTCAAAATACTTTCTTCAAAAAAGAATACCCTGAAAATCCCGGAGGTAATGTTACTGTAATAATTACAAAAGATGTTAATCCAATTGTTGGTGGATATGGCTTTGGATTACGTAGTCGAGTACTTGGATATTTCCTTCGTGCTGATTGGGCTTGGGGAATTGATAATGGGGAAGTACAACCACGAATCTTTTATCTCTCCTTAGGATTCGATTTTTAATGAACAAAAAAAATAATGACAAAAGAACGCATTCAACAACTAGCAGAAAGCCATCATAGAGATATCATTGGTATTCGTCGTCATCTTCACATGCATCCAGAACTATCGTTTCAAGAATTCGAGACTTCACTTTTTGTTGCTCAACGATTAAAAGAAATGGGAATCAACTTTAAAGATAAAGTTGCAGAGACTGGTCTTGTTGGTTTAATAGAAGGAAAAAATCCTAACAAAAGAGTTGTTGCTTTACGTGCAGATATGGATGCATTGCCAATCACGGAGGCGAATGATGTTCCTTATAAATCAAAAAATATTGGCGTGATGCATGCCTGTGGTCATGATGTACATACTGCTTCACTGCTTGGCGCAGCAGCCATTTTAAATGAATTAAAAACAGAATTTGAGGGTACAATAAAATTAATTTTCCAACCTGGTGAAGAAAAACTTCCTGGTGGCGCATCAAAGATGATTGCAGAAGGAGTTCTTGAAAATCCAAAAACAAATGGTATCATCGGGCAACATGTAATGCCACTTATTCCTGTTGGCAAAGTAGGATTTCGTTCAGGTGTTTATATGGCAAGTACTGATGAATTATATTTACGAGTAAAAGGAAAAGGAGGACATGGAGCAATGCCCCATTTAAATATTGATCCGGTTTTAATTACTTCGCATCTTATTATCGCAATGCAGCAAATTGTGAGTCGCGTTGCAAATCCAACTATGCCAAGTGTATTATCGTTTGGAAAAGTTATTGCAAATGGAGCAACCAATGTTATCCCTAATGAAGTTTATATTGAAGGAACCTTCAGAACATTGGATGAGAAATGGAGAATAGAAGCTCATAAACACATGCTCGACTTGGCGCATCAATTAGTGCAGTCGATGGGAGGTACATTAGAATTTGAAATCCGCAAGGGATATCCAGTGCTTGTAAATGACGAAGAGCTTACGAAAAAAGCTAAAGCTGGAGCGATTGAATATTTAGGAAAAGAAAATGTTGTTGATTTAGATATTTGGATGGCAGCTGAAGACTTCGCTTTTTATTCTCAAAAAACAAAAGCTTGTTTTTATCGCTTAGGTACAGGCAATGAAGCAAGGGGAATTATTTCATCAGTACATACTCCAACTTTTGATATCGACGAAGAAGCATTAAAAACAGGAATGGGATTAATGGCTTGGCTTGCAATTAAAGAATTGAAAGAATCTTAAATAGCAGCTTCCTTTTCAATTCGCATTAACTCTTCCGCCTTTGCAACCATTTTCGAGGAGCCGATAAATAATGGAGTACGCTGATGTAATGATTGTGGTTGTATATCTAGGATACGATTAAACCCATCACTTGCTACTCCGCCTGCTTGTTCAGCAATAAATGCTAAGGGATTACATTCGTACAATAAACGTAATTTACCATTCGGCGATTTACCTGTTGAAGGATAAATATAAATACCACCTTTTATCAAGTTACGATGAAAATCAGCAACCAGCGAGCCTATATAGCGTGTTGAATAAGGACGACCTGTAGCAATATCATCTTCTTGACAATGTTTGATGAAATTTTTAACTCCACGTGGAAAATGACGATAATTTCCTTCATTAATACTGTAAATAGAGCCATCGTCTGGCATCTGCATGTTAGGATGTGACAAGCAAAATTCACCAATCGAAGGGTCGAGCGTAAAGCCATTAACCCCTTTGCCAGTAGTATAAACCATCATAGTACTTGAGCCATAAATTACATAACCAGCAGCAACTTGCTCAGTTCCTTTTTGCATAAAATCTTCTAATCGAGTTGGGCCAGTCATACCATCCTTGCGGCGATAGATAGAAAAAATTGTTCCGATATTTACGTTCACATCGATGTTTGACGATCCATCTAAAGGGTCAATACAAACCACATAATTAGCATTTTTCGAAACCTCACTTCCAACATCTACTAGATCTTCGTTTTCTTCGGAAGCAATAGCCATACATTCGCCTCCTGATCGTAAGGCATTGATAAATTGCTCGTTAGCATAAATATCAAGCTTTTTTACATCTTCTCCTTGTACATTAGTAGATCCAAAATCGCCAATAATATCAACCAAACCAGCCTTATTTACTTCACGATTAACGATTTTAGAGGCAATCCCAATATCACGTAAAAGTCGACTTAACTCGCCTTTAGCATAAGGAAAATCTACTTGGCGCTCGATGATGAATTGTCCGAGTGTGATGAAGCGTTTGGTAGGTTGATGTGTAAACATGGTCTTTCGGTTGAATAATTACAAAGATAAGATGGAACATGAAAGTTCAAAGCAAATACAACAACGATCATGGATTAGTTATACACGAAAAACCATTTAAAAATCCGAAAGGTTTTGCGCTTTTCACTTTTGATAACTTCCTTGTTACAGGTCTTTTTGGCAAAATTAATTCTATTGGAAAAGATAAATTTGTTGAATGGCTCCAATCACTACATCCTATCCAAAAGACAAAGTAAAAATTTTGTTACTGGAAAATGTTCATGCTTCTGCAGTTAAATTATTTCATGACAAAGGTTATTCTCAAATTGAAACAATTAAAGGTTCAATCACAGAAAAGGAGTTACTCGAAAAAATTTCTAATGTTCACTTGTTAGGGATTCGTTCGAAAACACAAATTAGTGAAGCGATTTTAAATAAAGGACAAAAGCTATTAGGTATTGGTGCATTCTGCATTGGAACAAATCAAATAAAAATGCATCAAGCAACAAAAAATGGTGTTGCTGTTTTTAATTCTCCATTCTCAAATACACGATCTGTTGCCGAATTGGTAATTGGTCTTGGAATTATGTTAATGAGACGTGTTTCAGAAAAAAGTGATGCAGCACATAAAGGATTATGGCTAAAAGAAAGTGATCATTGCTACGAAGTAAGAGGGAAAATTTTAGGAATCATCGGCTATGGACATATCGGTACACAAGTATCTGTTTTAGCAGAATCATTAGGCATGAAAGTGATTTTTTATGATGTTGCCTCCCGTTTAAGTTTAGGAAATGCAAAGGCGGCACGCTCATTAGAAGACCTCTTAAAAAAATCAGACATCATCACTTTGCATGTTCCAGGAAATGCAGAAACAAAAGATTTAATTGACGCCAAAAAAATTAAAAAAATGAAGCCTGGTGTGATACTATTGAATTTAAGTCGTGGTGATGTGATGGATGTTTGGGCAGTTAAAGAAGCAATTGAAAGTAGACATATCGGCGGATTAGCTGTTGATGTTTTTCCTGTTGAACCAAAAAACAATAAAGATATTTTTGTATCACCACTTCAGGGATTGCCTAATGTAATTTTAACACCTCATATTGGAGGTAGTACTGTTGAAGCACAAGAAGCGATTGGTGTTGATGTTGCCGAAAAACTAATTAGTTTTATTGATAGCGGAAGTACTGCAGGATCACTCACCGTTCCTGACTTAAGTTTACCAATTTTAAATAATGCACATCGCATTTTGCATATTCATAATAATGTTCCCGGAGTATTATCACAAATCAACGGATTGCTTTCCAAAATGAAAGTAAATATTTTAGGACAGTACCTAAAAACGAATGAAGATATTGGTTACGTGGTACTCGATATCGAAAAGAAAAATAGTATTTCAGTAATTTCTGAATTGAAGAACGTTAAAAATACTATTAGAACTAGAAGTTTGTATTGAAATGAATTAGGAATTAAACAAATTTAGTAAATGTTGTATCGGAAAATTTAAATTATCCGCTATCCTGAGTTTGTAAAAAAGAAATTTGTTTTTTTATTTGTTTTTAGAGCCTTCATCAATCATTATGCAGAAGTATGATGATTCTCATGTTTGTAAACTCAAGACAGCATTGGAATTCATGATTTAAAATGATTTAAAGGATAAGAAATTATATCGTAAATAATTAAAAGTCCCTCCTTTGGAGGGATTTAGGGAGGTCATTAAAATGAATTTAAATTTACGAATTACGCATGGATAGTGTACAGAATTATGTTTTTCGATTCTGAAAATGCTTTTAAAAGGGAACAGGATTTCATGATTTAAAATAATTTAAAGGATAAAAAATTATATCGTAAATAATTAAAAGTCCCTCCTTTGGAGGGACTTAGGGAGGTCATTAAAATTAAATTTTGTGTTATTTTTTAAGCCACATCCAGCAATCCTGAGTTTGTAAACAGGATATATCTCGTTTACTTTTATTTTCACAGTAACTTCATCAATCACAATTCAGAAGTGTTACAACACAATCCCCATATACCCTTTTACTAAAAAAACGTTCTATAAAGTGGCGCCATAGTTCAAAACAATGTAATTAATTTGCTGATTACGATTGTTTTATTATCTTTGCCAAACACAATCGACTATCATCTATAAATTTAGATATATAAGAAACACAATTTTTCCGCGAATTTTACAACTACAAAACCCTTTCCCGGCCTCCCCTGAACACACATCGAGGGAGGCTTTGTTATTTATGTAATCTAAAAGGCAATATCGTTATCCCTTTAATTCTTCCAAATAAAGTTGAATCGTTTTTTCAAAACCAAAATATAAGGCATCAACTACGAATGCATGTCCTATAGAAACTTCTAATAATTGAGGGATATTTTGTTTAAAATAACGAAGGTTTTGCAAGTTCAAATCATGACCAGCATTGAGCCCTAATCCGATTTCATGAGCATAAATCGCGGCTTCTGTATATGGCTTTATTGCTAGCTCTGGATCAATTGAATATCCACTTGCATATACTTCTGTATACAACTCAATGCGATCTGTTCCTGTCTCTTTTGCAAAACGAATCATCTCCTTATCAGGATCAATAAATAAGGAAACTCTAATCGAAGAAGCTTTAAAATCCTCGACTACCTTTTTTAAAAAATTTTGATTTATACGCGTATCCCAGCCTGCATTGGAAGTCAAAACACCAGGCGGATCTGGAACCAATGTTACTTGGGCAGGCTTTATCTCCTTAACCATCTTAATAAAATCATCAGACGGATAACCTTCAATGTTAAATTCCGTTTTTACCACAGGTTTCAATGCATAAACATCGGCATAGCGAATATGTCGCTCATCAGGACGAGGATGAACAGTAATACCCTCAGCGCCAAAGCACTGCAAATCAATTGCACACGTAATAGGGTCAGGTAATGAGCCACCACGGGCATTACGCAGCGTAGCGATTTTATTTATATTGATGCTTAGCTTAGTCACTTGTAAGTAATAATTAAATTTTATTAAACTGTTAACACAATAAACACGTTAATACTATCAATAAAATATTTGCTTTTGAATGATGCGAAAGTACTATGTTTGCGATCACAGAACGAAAGTTCAATAAAGACTAATAAAATAAGATGTTTGCCTCAAAATTAATCCACGACAATGTTCCACCTCTAAAGCCGAGGGATACTTGCGGACGAGCACTTTCGTGGATGGAAGAGCTTAGGGTTAATGCTTTACCTTTAATTGAAGGCCGTGAGTATTTAGGATTAGTGAACAAATCGAGCGTTTCAAATCCTAGTTTATCGAACACTACAATCAAAGAAGCAGAGTTGCCTCTGAACAGAGTTTTTGTTTACGAAAACCAACATGTGTACGATGTAGCCAAGATTGCCTCGCTTCACCGACTTGATATTGTCCCCGTTTTAAACAATGATCAGGAATATTCTGGGTTAGTTACGGTAAATGATTTAGTAGCTTATTTTGCGGAAAGCAAAAGCGTTTACATGCCGGGAGGAATCATTATACTCGAAATGAAAATGAAGGATTATACGATGAGTCAAATTGCTCAAATTATGGAGTCAGATGGTGCTCATATTTTAAGTGCCAGCGTTTCAGCCGCAGCAGATCCCCAAAACATAGAACTTACCCTCAAAATTGACAAGGTTGATATAAGCAGAATTCTTGCTGGATTATTCCGTTATAATTACAATGTTATCGCTTCTTTTAATCAAAGTGAGCATACTGATGACTTGCAAAACAGATATGATTCGCTTATGAATTATTTGAGTATTTGATTTAGAAAGAAGGTTATTTCACCGCTCATTTCAATGATGAAAATTACCGATCGCAGTTTCCATTTCATACATAGTTTAACCGCTACTTTTTTTAGGATTATTGCGAACGTTTTTTTTTATTTAAAGAATGGATTTATTAAACCCGAAAAAAAAACAATTTTATTTTCAACTTTCGCTTTATTACTAATACTACTTTCAAGTATCGCTAATACTACAATTGCTGAAACTCTAGTTGACTCCACTTTACTTCCACCGCGCATAATTGACCGAATAATTATTACTGGAAATAAAAAAACAAAAACAAGAATAATTACGAGAGAATTACTTTTTAATGAAGGTGATACATTAAATCCATTAGCACTTAACTCTGCAATTGAATCAAGTAAAAAAAATCTATTAAACATTGGTCTTTTTAATTTTGTTGATGTATTTGTTTATCAAGGATTACTAGGTCATATTGAAATTCAGATTGAAGTAACTGAACGATGGTATCTTTTTCCTTTTCCAGTTTTTGATATTGCAGATCGTAACTTTAATGAATGGTGGCTGAAACGCGATTTTAATAGAGTTAATTACGGACTTCGTGTAAGTCAAGAAAATTTTAGAGGTAGAGATGAGGTTTTGCAACTTCAAATGATTTTTGGTTACTCTCAAAGGCTAGGAATATATTATACCATTCCATACATAAATCGGAAACAAAATATTGGCTTAACAATGGCTGTTTATGGTACACGAAATCATGAAACAAATTACGATACAGAAAACAATAAAATATTATTTTATAAGAACATTAACCTCTTTGTAAAAAATGATCTTCAAGGATATTTGCGTATAACAAAACGTAAAGGTATCTCCAGCTATTTCAGTACTACTTTTGATTTTAGAACAACAAGTGTTACAGATTCGGTAATAACTCTTAATCCAGATTTTTTTATTACAAGTAATCCAATTCAAAATCATTTAGGATTAAGTTGGAGTTATATTTTCGACAAGCGAGATTATAGAGCCTATGCAATGAAAGGTTTTTTTCTGGAAGTGGAAGCCTCTAAAGTTGGACTAGGAATATTAAATAATGAACCAAATTTAATTGAACTAGAACTAGGTGTCAGAAAGTATCAACCTATCAGCAAAAGGTTTAATGCACAAGCTTCCATTAAACTTCGTGCAGTACAAAAAACAGGAGCACCTTACTTTAACCAACGCGCACTAGGTTATTCATCTGATTACATTCGTGGTTATGATTTTTATGTTATCAACGGACAAGATTTCGCGCTAACAAGAACGAATATTCGTTATAGCTTAATGCAAACAAAGGTTTATCAGTTACCCGTTATTAATTCTAATAAATTTAAAAAAGTTCCATTAGCAATTTATCTTAACGGATTTTTCGATTCTGGAAATGTGGTGGATAATCAGTTTGGATATAAAAATTCACTTTCTAACTCTTGGCAATATGGCTATGGAGTAGGATTGGATATTGTTACCTATTATGATCTTGTTTTTCGTTTTGAGTTGGTTAGAAACCGAATGAATGAAAATGGTCTTTTCTTTCATATTGGAACTGCTATATAAGATATGCGACCCCTCTATGATATGCGACCCCGCTGGGGTCGTGGAAAATTTTATTTTGTTTCTATGATATGCGACCCCCTGGGGTCGTGGAAAAAATCAATTAACTTTTTAGTGCTATTCTATTGCGATAAATTGGATGTTAACTACTCTAATTTGTACTTATATAGGTGATTAAGATTTTATTAATTAATTTTACCAAGAATCCTATTTATGAAAGTTGCACTTTACGCCAGACAAATAACCCCATCCAATCATAGTTTCATCTGTGAATTATTTGAAACCTTGCATACTTTCAAGTGTGAAATTCATGTTTATCAGCCGTTTTTAAATCAGGTTAAAACATTGCTGGATGAAAAAATTAAGTATACCATTTTTAATTCTGGCTCTGAAATTCGTGGAGAAGTTGATTTTCTATTTAGCATCGGCGGGGATGGAACAATCCTCGACACCTTAACACTAGTTCAAGACAGTGGAATTCCTGTTTTAGGAATTAATATAGGCCGACTAGGATTTCTTTCGAGCATTGCTAGAGAGCAAATTCAAATGGCAATTCAAAGTTTGGAGAAAGGGCATTATTCACTTGATAAACGAAGTTTGTTGAGATTAGAGTCTAATAGAAGTCTTTTTGGAGAAGTTAATTATGCTTTAAACGAGTTAACCATTCACAAAAAAGATAGTGCGAGTATGATGATTATTAACACATTTCTTAATGGAGAATATCTTAATTCTTATTGGGCAGATGGGTTAATAATTGCTACACCAACAGGTTCAACAGGATATTCGATGAGTTGCGGCGGACCTATTATTGTTCCATATTCTGACAATTTTGTGATTACCCCAATTGCTCCTCATAACCTTAACGTGCGTCCCATTGTTGTTTCTGATAAAAATGTAGTTTCACTTGAAGTGGAAGGAAGAAGTCAATATTTCTTAGCTTCGCTTGATTCTAGATCGGTAACAATTGATTCAAGTATCTCTTTAGCAATTAGAAAGGAGGACTTTACTATGAATCTTGTTAGAATTGCTGATGATAATTTTCTACGCACATTGCGTAAAAAATTGAACTGGGGATTAGATACTAGAAATTAACAATTGAAAATAAATTAGGCTATAATACTTTAAATATTATTTTTGTGCAAAGAGTCCATTCGCAAAACATGAAAAAACAGATAATTGTTTACTTAATAATTTTACTTTCTATACCATCGTTGACTGAGGCTCAGCGTGCGAGAGCGCGTTGGAAGGCATATCGATATGAGTGGAGTGCAGGTATTGGAGCTAGTAATTTTCTTGGCGATTTAGGTGGAGCTGATCAAGTTGGTACGCACGGGCTTAAAGATCTTGAACTTTCAAAGACTCTTCCTTCGATAGCCCTGAGTTTTCGATATAAAATAAATCCCTTCTTAGCTTTACATTCTCATTTTACATGGGGAACCTTATCAGGCGACGATAATCTTACTAAAGAAACGTTTAGAAATAATAGAAATCTGAATTTCAAAACTAATATTTACGAGTTAAACTTAAACGTAGAAGCCTCTTTACTATCACAAAAAGAAGGTGGAATTTATCGTTTAAAAGGTGTTAAGCGCTTATCAAGTTTCGAAGCATCTCTTTATGCCTTTGCGGGAATTGGGGTATTTCACTTCAATCCCAAAGGAAAAATTGATGGTAAATGGTATGAATTACAACCATTAGGAACAGAAGGCCAAGGAATTTCTCCTGCACGTGCCAAATATAAAAGAACGCAAGTATGTATTCCTTTAGGTATTGGAGGGCGGTATTTCTTTAATCGTAGATGGGGTTTAGGAATTGAAATGGGGGTACGAAAAACTTTTACCGATTATATTGATGATGTAAGTAAAACCTATTATGAAAACGGAGCAATAGCACAGGTCAATGGTCAAATTGCTGCTCAATTAGCTGATCCATCTCTTGGTCTAGTTGCAGGGCAAACTACTGAAGGACAAGAGCGCGGGAATCCTTCCTATAAAGATTCTTATATGTTTGCTATTTTTAGTGTGCATTATAAAATTCGTACTGGCAGAACTAATTTCCCAATTTTCTAGTTTCTTAATTGAAAAAGAAGCCTCTCTAATCTATCATATAGCAATAAGCTTAAATGGAATCCGTTATTTTCTGATGCAAAAAAAGCTTGTATTTACCCTATTAACTATTTTTTGTTTACCCTTATTACTTTTTTGTCAATCGAGAGAAATGGGGATAATGGTAGGCATTATGGGGTATAAAGGTGATCTCAACCCGGTCATGTACTCTACCAAAAGTATAGATCCAGCAATAGGAATCCTTTATAGAAGATGTTACAGCAATCATTGGGCATTTAAAGCTGGAATTAATTACGGTCATATTCATTCAAACGATGCCGACGAAAAGGATGGCTGGAGCAAGAACCGAAATTTAATGTTCAAAAGCCATATTATCGAGCTAACTGGTCAATTTGAATTTAACTTTTTTCCTTATCAAACTGCAAATCCTGCAACTCGATTTACCCCTTTTATTCTTGGAGGACTTTCCATCTTTCATTTTAATCCAAAGGCACTTTATAATGGTAATTGGTATGAAGTTCAGCCATTAGGAACTGAAGGTCAAGGCACTCCAGAGTATTCAGATCGAAAAAAATACAAACGAACATCCGCGGCAATTGCCTTTGGTGGCGGTTTTAAATTTAAAGTTGGTCGTCGTTTTGGAGTTACAATAGAGAGTGCTGTTCGTCGTACTTATACAGATTATTTAGATGATGTAAGTAAAACTTATGCGGACCCGAAAGCAATAAGAAAAGAAAATGGAAAGACGGCCGCAATATTATCAGATCGTTCGATTGATCAATCTGCAGAGGGTAATATAGGGCGACAAAGAGGTGATAAAGCAAAAAAAGACTGGTATGTATTTACTGGAGTACAAGTAACCTATACCTTATCCAAGCGATATATTGATAGTTGTCGTCCATTTAGACTTAAACTCTGGTAAAGTTTACTGTTAATAGCTGGTTAATACTAGTAAAACAGCATTCACAGCCTTTCGTTTTATTACCTTTGCACTCCAAATGTTAAATAAGGAAAAAATTATTTCTGATCGGCTTCCGAAACATATCGCCATAATTATGGATGGTAACGGTCGTTGGGCAAAGCAACAGGGTAAAATCCGCACTTTTGGCCATCAGCATGGTGTAGCCGCAGTAAAAGATACAGTGGAGGCGTGTGCTGAATTAGGAATTAAGTTTCTTACTCTTTATGCATTTAGCACTGAGAATTGGAATAGACCACAGTTTGAAATTAATGCCTTAATGCAATTATTAGTACAATCCATTAGCAAAGAGACTCCATCCTTGATGGAAAATAATATTAAACTAATTACCATTGGGGATACGGAAAGTCTTCCATCAAGCGTTTCTAAAAAATTGAAAAAAGTAATGAGTGATACTGCCAACAATACTCGATTAACTTTAGTATTGGCGCTAAGTTATAGTTCACGTTGGGAGATTACCAAAGCAATGCAATTGATAGGAGAAAAAATTAAAACAGAAGGTTTAGATCCTAAATCAATCAGCGAAAAAACTATTGAGGAACATTTATGTACCGCAGGTCTTCCTGACCCTGAATTATTAATACGTACTAGTGGTGAAAATAGAATAAGCAATTATCTGTTATGGCAAATTGCTTATGCCGAGTTGTATTTTACACCTAAACTATGGCCCGATTTCAGGCGAGAAGATCTTTACGAAGCAATAGTAGACTACCAAAGCCGAGAACGTCGTTTCGGTAAAACATCAGAACAACTTTCTTAAAATTATGCGTAATCCATTCAGGTTAATTACCTTCTGCTTCCTACTATTAATAAACCTATCGTCTTACGCACAAGTACAACTTGGCGGTTCTGAAAGTTTAATAGATTATAGTAACCCAAAAGAATATGAATTAGGCGGCGTTACAGTTAGTGGCGTTCAATATCTTGATGAAAGTGTACTTGTAACTTTGATAGGATTAAATATTGGCGATAAATATAGAGTCCCTGGTGATAAAATAGCCCAGTCAATAGAAAACCTTTGGAAACAAGGATTGCTTTCAGATATAAAAGTTACAGTTACAAAAGTAGTAGACAATGTTATCTTTTTAAATTATCAAATTCAAGAACGACCACGCTTATCACGATTTAGTTTTGAAGGAGTAAGCAAAGGTGAGGCTGATAAATTACGTGACAAACTTCAACTTGTAAAAGGAAAAGTTGTGAATGAGAATCTCATTCAGATGACCAGTAATCAGGTGAAAGAATATTTTATTGCAAAAGGACATTTGTTCGTTACTGCTGATGTAACATCCATTCGTGATAGCGCGATGGGACCAAACAGTAATTTGTTAACTATTAAAGTTGGTAATAAGCATAAAGTAAAAATTAACGCAATTACTTTTCATGGTAATAAAGAATTTGAAAGTAATCATTTGAAACATAAAATGAAAGGAAGTAAAGAAAGTGCTTTCTGGAAAATATTTACAGCTTCAAAATATACAGATGATGCTTACGATAAAGACAAAGAAAAAATTCTTGCACTTTATGAATCAAAAGGTTTTCGTGATGCGAAAATAGTTAAGGATAGTATTTATAAATTTAATGATGACCGTGTCAACATCGACATATGGATGAATGAAGGCAATAAATATTATTTTAGAAATATTACATGGGTAGGAAATACAAAATATTCTTACTCACAATTAAATGCTATTTTAGGTATTAACAAAGGCGATATTTATAATCAACAAAAATTAGAAGAATCTCTTTTCATGAATCAAAGTAATCGTGATGTAAGTTCACTTTACATGGATGACGGATATTTATTTTTTCAGGTTACACCTGTTGAAGTAATGGTAGAAAACGATTCTATTGATCTTGAAATGCGTATTTATGAAGGAAAGCAAGCTGTTATTAGTAAAGTTACGGTAACAGGAAATACGAAGACAAATGATAAAGTTGTGATGCGAGAAATCAGAACACGACCAGGTCAGTTATTTAATCGTTCTGACATTATTCGAACACAAAGAGATCTTTCACAACTTGGATATTTTGATCAAGAAAAATTAAGTGTAAACCCAAAGCCAAATGCTGCTGATGGAACAGTTGATATTGAATATGTAGTTGAAGAAAAACCATCTGATCAGCTTGAATTATCTGGTGGCTGGGGAGGTGGTGCAGGAATTGTTGGAACACTTGGTGTTTCTTTTAATAACTTCTCACTACGTAATATTGGCAAAAGAGATTCTTGGGCTCCTCTTCCTTCTGGTGATGGTCAGAAATTAAGTATACGTTTTCAATCAAATGGAAAGTTTTATCAAAGTTATAATGCATCATTTACAGAACCATGGCTTGGAGGTAAAAAACCAAATTCATTTAGTGTTTCGATTTATAATTCTATTCAAACTAATGGAGTTAGCAAAAGTGATATTGGTCGTCAAGAATTAAATATTATTGGGACTTCTGTTGGATTAGGACGCCGACTAACATTTCCTGATGATTATTTTAATGTCTATAATGAAGTATCTCTTCAACAATATAAACTTCAAAATTGGTCTTCTGGATTTTTATTTAGCAATGGAATTTCAAATAATTTAAGTTTACAACAAACACTTTCTCGTAATTCAGTGGATGGAACAATTTGGATTCGAAGTGGCTCTCAAGTTTCAGTATCACTACAACTTACTCCTCCTTTTTCGTTGATGGGTAATAAGGATATTGATTACAAAAATGCAAGTCAACAAGTAAAATATAAATGGATTGAATATCATAAGTGGAAATTTAGTGGTGCTTGGTACAAAAGTGTTGGAAGTAAATTTGTTCTTTTCAGTCGTGCTCAAGTTGGAATACTTGGATATTACAATAAAGACATTGGACCTTCTCCCTTTGAAAGATTCTATTTAGGTGGTGATGGATTATCAGGATTTTCATTAGATGGTAGAGAGATCATTGCATTACGAGGTTATGAAAATAATTCAGTAACACCACGATTATTAGTACCCAATAGTACAGGAACTTCTTCCTCTTTAGAAACAGTTGGAGGAACAGCATACGACAAATACACGATGGAACTTCGTTATCCTGTTTCCTTAAACCCATCGGCCACAATTTATGTATTAGGATTCTTAGAAGGAGGAAATAATTATCTAGGAGTTAAGAATTTCAATCCTTCTATATTAAAAAGATCTGCTGGAATGGGCGTAAGAATCTTCTTACCGATGTTTGGATTGCTAGGCCTTGATTGGGGATATGGATTTGATAAAGTTGAAAATCAACCTGGAGCTGGTGGAGCACATTTCCACTTTACCATTGGACAACAATTCTAAGAATATAGTAAAAAACCTAAATCGTCCATTTTAACATGAAGTAATCATTAATTAAAATGTGAAATGGGATTTAAAAATTAGATTTAAGTTGAATAAATAATCATTACTTTACCTCTTATAAAAGAGATTAGTCTTTAAATATATACGAATACACAATTGTCACTTAATTGAAAATGGATACCTTTGGCACGAAAATTAAGTATGCCAATTTAAACATACAATCATGAAAAAAGTAATCTCCTTATTTGC
>Ga0114969_10000305_pt1 | contig 41635 bp, 37 predicted proteins | sample M_130807_MF_Meta_FD_87316 | JGI IMG/M metagenome (GOLD analysis project Ga0114969, IMG submission 87316) | Freshwater microbial communities from Lake Montjoie, Canada to study carbon cycling - M_130807_MF_MetaG | ecosystem: Environmental > Aquatic > Freshwater > Lake | place: Lake Montjoie... | reverse complement strand
ATAATCATCATCCATTGTAAAAGCAGTACGGTTCCAATCTAAACTGCAACCCAATTTTTTTAATTGCTGCAAAATTATGCCACCATATTTTTCTTTCCACTCCCAAGCGTATGTTAAAAATTCCTCTCTACTTAAATCACTTTTTTTAATACCTCTTTCCCTTAACATGGCAACTACCTTAGCTTCGGTTGCTATACTTGCATGATCGGTACCTGGTACCCAGCAGGCATTTTTGCCTTCCATTCTAGCCCTACGAATTAAAATATCTTGTATAGTATTATTAAGGCAATGCCCCATGTGCAGCACACCGGTAACATTCGGCGGCGGAATAACAATGGTGTAGGGTTCTCTCTCATCGGGGGTGCTATTAAAATATCCCTTATCTATCCAATGCTTATACCACTTTGTTTCAATTGCTGTTGGCTCAAAATTTTTTGTAAGTTCCATAATACTTTATAAAGTGCAAAAATACAAAAATTGAGGTAGGGTAAAAAGTAGCATTTTTTCGAGTTGATGATAACGGGGTTTTTGAGCAGATATGGCTTGGCTAAAAAAAAGGAGAGGCTGTCTCAAAATTGAGATTTTTGTATTTCCCTCAAAGTCACTAAGGTCACAAAGTAGTAATAACCAATGGAGAAAAATTCTTTGTATTCTTTGTGTTTTTGTGGAATTTCTTTTTTGAGATAGCCTCTCTTAAGTATAACACGCAAACGAAAAGTTTTTAAGGTAAAAGTACATGGCCATAATTACCACCAAACTGCCTACACCAAACTAAAATGTATTGGTAAGATATAATGGTTATTGCTTACCTACTAGCGTTTGTTGCAGGTACGTTCCATGACTGAGCTCCAGATCTCTGGGTTAGTGTAGCAATTTCAACAGCATTAATAATATTATTAGTAGCATTACGTAAATAAATACGTAAATCGGGGGCTCCAGTGCTTACAGAAAAATTAGCCTTATTTATTGCTAAATGTTTGTTTGTGCCTAAATTGCCTCTTTAAATAATTATAATGACGAAAAATTTACTTATAGTATTAAATATTTTTTTAACAGCAGCGGTTGGTTATTTATACTACGCTACTTTTGCTAGTAATAAAAAGGTTACTTCTCATAATCAAAATTCATATACAACTAACCCAAAGGATAGCAATTGTAATAAAGCACATATTGCCTATGTAGAGTTGGATAGTATGTACGAAAATATTAGCTATATAAAACAAAAGAGAGGTGAGATGGAAGCCAAACAAAAGCGGATTGAAACCGAGTGGCAAACTGGTATGAGAGGTTTAGAAGCAAAACGAGATAATTTTTTAAAAAGAGGAGCGGCTATTACTCAACAAGAAGCTGAAAAATTTCAAAACCAATTAATGGGGGAACAACAAAATATAGAAACAAAAAAGCAAAGCCAAGGGCAAGCACTTAGCGAGGATAGTTTTAAATTTACAGAAGGGCTACAAAAAGATTTAAAAGATTTTTTAGAAGAATATAACAAAGAAAAAAAATACATGTATATACTAACTACCGGTACAGGGTTAGATTATTTGGTATATAAAAATCCTGCATTAAATATTACGAATGATGTTATAAAGGGGATGAATACAAAAATGAATGCAAAGGCAAAATAATTTTCCTTAAATCAATACAATAAAATTTATTAACTTGTCCCAATTAACTCATTAATTGGGCTTTTTTATGTCAGATCAAACTAACTCTTTTAAACCAACCCTTGGCCTTTTTGATGCTACTATGATTGTAGCCGGAAGTATGATAGGTAGTGGTATTTTTATAGTGAGTGCAGATATCACTAGAAATGTGGGTAGTGCAGGCTGGTTAATTGGGGTGTGGTTAATAACAGGTTTTATGACGCTTACTGCTGCACTTAGTTATGGCGAATTAAGTGCTATGTTTCCCAAAGCTGGGGGTCAATATGTTTATTTAAAAGAGGCCTTTAATCCCCTAGCAGGTTTTTTATATGGGTGGAGTTTTTTTGCAGTAATACAAACGGCTACTATTGCAGCAGTAGGTGTTGCCTTTAGTAAATTTGCAGCATATTTAATTCCGGCTTTAAGTGAAAAAAATATTCTTCTCGATTTAGGTTTTATTACAATTTCGGCGGCACAAATAGTTTCTATTATTTTAATAGTTGTATTAACGGCAATCAATACTAGAGGTATTGAAGGAGGGAAATTAATTCAACGAGTTTTTACCTCTGCCAAATTACTAGCCTTATTTGGTTTAATTGTTTTTGGCTTTTTTATGGCTAAACAAAGTTTTTGGAATGAAAACTGGCAAACAGGTTTTACAGCGGTAAAAGAACAAAAAGATGTTATTGGAAGTTGGTTGCCAATTAGTGGAGTAGCTTTAGTTGGTGCAATAGCCGCTTCTATGGCAGGTTCTATTTTTAGTAGTGATGCTTGGAATAATGTAACCTTTATTGCTGGTGAAATAAAAAATCCACAAAAAAATATTGGGCTAAGTTTGTTTTTAGGAACACTAATTGTTACCGTAATTTACGTTTGTGCCAATTTAATGTACTTAAATGTATTGCCACTAAATAGTATCGCTCATGCCGAAAACGATAGAGTAGCTGTGGCTGCTGCTAAGGGAATATTTGGTGATGCAGGAACCTATGTTATTGCTGTTTTAATTATGGTTAGCACATTTGGTTGTAATAACGGTTTAATTTTAGCTGGAGCAAGGGTGTATAACACTATGGCTAAAGATGGCTTATTTTTTAAAAAAGCTGCCGAGTTAAACAAAAATAATGTTCCAGCATTTGCTTTATGGGCACAATGTATAATGGCTAGTTTGCTTTGTTTGAGCGGCACTTATGGTAAGTTGTTAGATATGATTTCGTTTGTAGTAGTTTTATTTTACGCCATCACTATTTTAGGTATTTTTAAATTGCGAAAAGATAGACCCGATGCGGTTAGGCCCTACAAAGCATTTGGGTACCCAATTTTACCAATCATTTATATTATTTTAGCAATAGTATTTTGTGTGTTTTTAATAAAGATGAGCCCAGGGTATGCAGGCTTTGGCTTAGGTATTGTACTAGCAGGAATACCAGTTTATTATATAGTTATTGGTAATAGAAAAAAGACGGATTAGTATGGATTTTCAACAATTATTTAACGATTTTTCAAAGATAAAAGTTGCTGTAATTGGCGATGTAATGTTAGATACGTATTGGTGGGGAAAGGTAGATAGAATTTCGCCTGAAGCTCCTGTGCCAGTAGTTGCTGTAACTAAAAGAGAGCAACGAATTGGAGGTGCAGGTAATGTTGCCCTAAATTTAGTATCGCTTGGTGCACATGTAAATGTGTTAACCCTTTTAGGTAAAGATGATGATGGCGAACAGCTTACTACTTTGTTTAACCAAAATAATATTGGTGCAAAATATATCGTTACAAGTACCGATAGAATTACAACAAATAAAATACGCATTATTAGCCGCAATCAACATATGATGCGATTAGACGCAGAAATGCAAACCGATATTACCCAAAATGATGAAGAAAAATTATTGTATGCTTTTGAAGAATATATTGCAGCCGAAAGTCCGGATATAGTTATTTTAGAAGATTACAATAAAGGGGTACTTACCCAAACTGTTGTTACAAAAATTATAGCACTTTGTAAACAGCACCATATTTTAACTGCCGTTGATCCTAAGCGTAAAAACTTTTTTAGTTATGTTGGGGTAGATATTTTTAAACCCAATTTAAAAGAAGCAGTTGAAGGTTTAAATATACTTACAGATGTTGTTAACTTAAGTTTATTAAAAGATATTCATCTTCTATTACAAGAAAAATTAAAGCATAAAATATCTTTTATAACCCTTTCCGAAAAAGGAGTGTTTTATAACGATAATAACTCATCAAGCCTTATACCGACACATATACGTAGTATTGCCGATGTTAGCGGTGCAGGAGATACCGTAATAGCTGTTGCCTCGTTAGTATATGCCGCAACAAAAAATGTTAAACTAATGGCAGAGGTTGCCAATATAGCAGGTGGCTTAGTTTGTGAGGAAGTAGGTACGGTAGCAATAAATAAGGAAAGTTTGTTGAAGGAGTGTGAGGAGTTGTTAACTTAATTTATTCCTCTACTGTTTCAGTTTTTCCATTGTATCACCAATATCCAATAACCGTTGATAATTAAAAATTATTTCAAAAAATATTTTTACTGCAACAAAAACTAATATAAATATTTTGCTAGTACCAAAAGTTAAAAACATACTGCCAAGTATTACAATTAACTGCGGGCTAAAAATTCTTATATAAGGTTCAAATATTAATTCTCCCATCGAAATATTTTTGTAATCTCTTTTTTCAATAAAGTAAAAAAAAGATTGTATGGTTTAATAAACAATAAAAATTAGTAACACCAATTTTTCATCATTTTTAAAACATTAATAATGCCCACAATTACCGTTTCCATAGCATACACCACAAACATTCGTTTAGCATCCCAACCCAAAAACCAAACTCAGTAACGATGTATTAAATTAACAAGTATTGAAAGATAATCGGGTATTGTTAGCTTACGTTTAAACATTCTAAAAAATATTTAGAATTTTTATGGCACTAAATTAAATACTTTTGAGGTACAAAAAATACCCAACACCACGTATGCAAAAATTTTCAATAGTAGTTCACGGCGGAGCCGGAACAATTTTAAAAGAAGATATGACTCCTGAGTTAGAAGCAGCATATATAAAAGGCTTGCAAGATGCAATAAATGCTGGTTATGCTGTTTTAGAAGAAGGAGGAACATCGGTAAATGCTGTAAAAGCGGCTTGTGTAACGTTAGAAGATAATTTATTGTTTAATGCAGGTAGGGGCTCGGTATTTACAAAAAAAGGTGTGCAAGAGATGGATGCTGCCATCATGGATGGCAATGGTTTAGCAGCAGGTGCTGTGGCTGGTGTTCGTAATGTTCGTAACCCCATAGAATTGGCTACAGAAGTTATGATCAACAGTAACCATGTTTTTTTAAGTGGAAAAGGGGCAAACGATTTTGCAATAAAACAAGGCATTAAATTAGAACCCGATGAATTCTTTTTCTCTCAATTTAGATACGATCAGTGGAGGGCGTTAAGAGATAGTGATAATTATTCGTTAGATCATACGCACCAGGGCTTAGAAGAATTAATGAAAGATAAAAAATTTGGAACAATTGGTGCTGCTGCTTGCGATATGCAAGGTAATATAGCCGCAAGTACAAGTACAGGGGGAATGACGAATAAAAAATATGGACGAATTGGCGATAGCCCAATTATAGGGGCCGGAACGTATGCAAACAATAAAACTTGTGCCATAAGTTGCACAGGCCATGGTGAGCCATTTATACGGGCTGTTGCGGCACATGATGTAAGTTGTTTAATGGAATATAAAGGAATGACGTTACAACAAGCAATGAACCAAGTAGTAAATGTAACGTTAGTAGCAATGGAGGGCGAGGGCGGAATGATTGGCGTAGATGCTGCTGGAAACACCTCTTTAATTTTTAATAGCGCAGGTATGTACCGAGCTATGAAAAACAGTGAAGGAGAAAGTTTTGTAGGAATTTATAAAGATTAAAAGTTGAAAACAGCAATAAGTATGTATGAAATGAAGATGGCACAAATGGAAACAAATAAACTTACACGTGGAGTAGAACTTTCAAAAATTGCTGTAATTGTGGCTGGGGGAACAGGTGTAAGAATGAATACAGCTATACCAAAACAATTTTTATTATTGAATGGAAAGCCCATACTGTATTATACCATTAAAACTTTTTTACAAGCTTTTAACGATGTAAAAATTATTTTAGTACTGCCCGAAGAAAGTATTGCAGCCGGACAAGAAATTATTGATGCTTTTTTCGATTACGAAAGAATTAAAATTACAAGCGGTGGTCGTACTCGATTTCACTCAGTACAAAATGGGTTAAAGTTAATTGAAGAAGAAGCAATAATTTTTGTGCATGATGGGGTTCGTTGTTTAGTTAGTCAACAATTGATCCATCATTGCTATAATGCTGCAATTGAATTTGGTAGTGCTATACCGGTAATAGGTAGTGCTGATAGTTTACGTATAATTAAAGGAGAAAATAACGAAATACTTGATAGAGATACTGTTCGACTTGTACAAACCCCACAAACCTTTCATAGCAAAATTTTATTGCCAGCATTTAATATAGATTTTAAAGAAAAATTTACTGATGAAGCCACAGTGGTAGAGGCGTTTGGCTTAAAAGTACACTTGGTTGAAGGAGAAGAAACAAATATAAAAATTACTAATCCCATTGATTTACTAATAGCCGAAAAAATAGTAAGCGAATAAATTTTATAAAATTCTATACCTCATTTCTACTCATTCATCTTTCCAAATAGCATCTAAACTTTTCGTATGGTAGTATTGGCATTTCTTTAAGCTTTTTTTTGGTAGTTGGGTTTGCTATTTGTTGAAATGTTTAAAAAATAAATATACATATCTATTAACGGTTTAAAAATTAGGCAAAGCCTAAAACAAAAGCTATTTTTAAAAAATGAATCAAAAAATACTTGTTGTTATTGGTGGGGGTGCAGCTGGATTTTTTTGTGCAATAAATGCTGCACAACAAAATTCGTTGCTTAGGGTAATTTTAGTAGAAAAAACAAGTAAGCTTTTAAGCAAGGTAAGAGTAAGTGGTGGCGGACGTTGTAACGTTACCCATGCTTGTTTCACAATTAGCGAAATGCTAAAAAAATATCCAAGGGGAGAGAGTTTTTTAAAAAAAGCGTTTCAACATTTTTTTACTACAGATACAATTGAGTGGTTTAAAAAAAGAGGTGTGGAATTAAAAACGGAAGATGATGGAAGAATGTTTCCTGTAACTAACTTATCGCAAACAATAATTGAATGTTTAATAAAGGAAGCCAATGTAAACCGTGTAGAAGTTATGCTTAATGCCGATGTGAAAAACATCGAAAACAAAAACGATACATTCAATTTATCCTTAGCTGATGGACGCTTGTTGCCATGCGATTTTTTGTGTATTGCAACTGGCGGTTATCCAAAATCAACTCAGTTTGAATGGTTGATGAAAACCGGACATACCATTGCAGAACCTATACCATCCTTATTTACCTTTAATATTCCAGATAAAAACTTAACAACTTTAATGGGTGTGGTTGTTGAAAATGCTATGGTGAAAATTGCTGGTACAAAATTGCAACAGCAAGGATCAGTTTTAATTACACATTGGGGTTTAAGTGGACCTGGCATTTTAAAATTATCTGCTTGGGCTGCATTAGAATTGGCTAAAAGTAATTGGCAGTTTGCTATTGTTGTAAATTGGTTGCCACAGTACAATGAAAATACGTTACGAGATAAATTTCAACTCCTACGTTTCGAAATTGCAGCTCAAAAAATAATAAACAAAAATCCATTTGGCTTGCCTAATCGTTTTTGGGAATATTTACTAAAGACAGCCGAAATAAAAGAGGATTGTAGGTGGACAGATTTGCCAGCAAAGGAACAAAACAAACTACTAAAAGTAATATGTACTCATACCCTACAAGTAAAAGGCAAAACAACTTTTAAGGAAGAATTTGTAACAGCAGGTGGTATTCAATTAAACGAAATTGATGCAAATACTATGCAAAGCAAAATAGTACCTAATTTGTTTTTTGCTGGGGAAGTAATTAATGTAGATGGTATTACTGGAGGGTTTAATTTTCAAAATGCTTGGACAACAGGCTGGGTTGCTGCAAAAGCAATAGCATCTTGTATTTAAAGCAACATTAACAGTGCTTTTTAGTAAGATGATTGATTAAAACTATCTTTGCAAAAAATAGTTTAAACATATAGAAACATAGTCACAGAGGTCTAAAAAAAAATATCTATTTTGCCTATGTGCTTCAAATTTAGGAATGAAAAAAATTGATCGTTACATACTATCTAAATATTTAACCACTTTCTTTTTTTGCTTATTGCTTTTTACGGCTATAGTTGTAGTGGTAGATATTAGCGAAAAAACTGACGATTTTGTAAAATCAAAATTGCCCCTAAGTAAAATTATTACCGATTATTATTTTGGCTTTATTCCTAGGATTGATGCCTTACTTTTTCCACTATTTGTATTTATATCGGTTATTTTTTTTACGTCAAAAATGGCAACTCGTAGCGAAGTAATAGCTATACTAAGCAGTGGTGTAAGCTTTAAAAGGTTTTTACTTCCTTTTTTTGTTGGCTCGTTATTATTAGGTAGTGTACTTTGGCTTGGTTATCAATATGTAGTCCCCAATGCCAATAAAAAGTGGGCCGATTTTCAGACAAAATATATCGATCAAAATTTTGGAAATAGCAGCAACGAGTATGGTAACGGAAGCTACAAACAAAAAATTTATTTTAAGTTAGATAGTAATACTTATGCAGGTATTAGAGGGTATGATACCATTAGTAAAATCGGTAATATTTTTTTTATAAATCAATTCAAGGGTAAAAACTTGGTGTATAATTTACGGGCAGAATCGTTTAGTTGGGACACTGGGTATAAAAAATGGAAATTATCTAATGTAATTGAACGAACCATTGATAGCCTAACCGAAAAAGTTAGCCGAACAGAAACTATGTATAAAAATTATAATTTTAAACCAGTTGATTTACGTAAAAATGAATACCTAAAAGACCAACTAATAACACCAGATTTAAATACTTTAATTAACCTTGAAAAATTACGAGGATCAGAAAACATTAATTCGCTATTAACAGAGCGATATAATAGAGATGCCATACCTTTCTCTGTGTTAATACTTACGCTAATTGGTGCAATTTTGGCAAGCCGAAAAATAAGAGGAGGTAGCGGAATGCACCTAGCCATAGGGGTTTTGCTAAGCTTTGTGTATATTTTGTTGAGTAAACTATCTTTTGTGTTTGCTACCAAAGGCAATTTTCCGGCAATAGTTGCAGCCTGGCTACCTAATATAATTTTTATTGTAGTAGCTTTTTATTTATACAAAAAAGCTCCAAAATAGTTTATGCCTAAACTTTGTACTTAATTTTTTGTTTAACAAATTAAGGGGTAGTAATTTTACAGTAATTAAACAATGTGCTAAAAGTAGCTACAAACCAATAAAATTTAAGTTGTATGGGAATTATAAAGGAAAAATTTAAGGCAAAAGCCGATGCTACTGCAGCGGAGATTAAAGAAATATTAAAAGAGCACGGAAATAAAAAAATTGGGGAGGTTACCTTAAGCCAAGTCTATCAAGGTATGAGAGGAATTACGGGTTTAGTAACAGAAACTTCGTTATTAGATGCTCAAGAGGGTATACGTTTTAGAGGTTATACTATTCCAGAATTACAACAAAAATTACCTAAAGCTACTAATGGTGCTGAACCATTGCCAGAAGGATTATTTTATTTAATGCTAGTTGGGGAATTACCTACCGAAGCAGATGTATCCCACCTAACCAGTGTGTGGCAACGTCGTAGCCATGTACCTAATCATGTATTTGCAAGTATTGAGGCGTTGCCAGTAAACTCCCATCCAATGACGCAATTTGTTGTAGCCATAATGGCCTTACAAACAGAAAGTCAGTTTGCTAAACGCTATGCTGCAGGCATGAGTAAAAAAGATTATTGGGATGCCGTGTTTGACGACTCAATGGATTTAATAGCAAGACTACCCCGTATAGCAGCGTATATATATAGACGAAAGTATAAAAATGGCGATCATATTCATCCAAATGGTTTGTTAGATTGGGCAGGTAATTTTGCTCATATGATGGGTTACGAAGATGAAGAGTTTAAAGAATTGATGCGTTTATATATGACCATACATGCTGATCATGAGGGTGGAAACGTATCTGCACACACCACACATTTGGTGGGCTCGGCCCTTAGCGATCCGTATTTAAGTTTTGCCGCAGGTATGAATGGTTTAGCAGGTCCTTTACACGGCTTAGCCAATCAAGAAGTAATCAAATGGATTTACGAAATGAGGGAAGAGTTGAACACCGAAAATCCTTCTAAAGCACAAATAGAAGAGTACGTTAAAAAAACATTGAGTGAAGGAAAAGTAGTACCAGGTTATGGCCATGCAGTGCTGCGTAAAACAGATCCAAGGTTTACAGCACAAATGGAATTTGGTAAAAAGCATATGCCTAACGATCCTTTAGTACAAACCGTTTGGAATATTTACGATGCTGTTCCGCCTATTTTACAATCGTTAGGTAAAATAAAAAATCCATGGCCAAATGTAGATGCTCATAGCGGATCTTTACTAGTACATTATGGAATGGTAGAGTATGAGTTTTACACCGTATTATTTGGTGTTTCAAGGGCATTAGGTGTACTATCAAGTTTAATTTGGGATAGGGCATTAGGCTTCCCATTAGAACGACCAAAATCTATAACAACAGATTTAGTAAAACTTTGGTTAGAAGGCAAAGATGAAATTTGGGAAGGTTAATTAGATACTTCATGAAATTTATAAAACCCAGCATTTATGTTGGGTTTTTTGTTAATTCTTAATGTATAATTTTGTAAAAAAATAATTAATAGGCTTTGTACTAATTTCAGTATTCTTTACTACTCCTTAGGCAAAAAAAACTTTAAAACATATCAACTACAATAAAAAATTGATTTTGAATAAAGATGGTGTGCAATTATATTTGCAACTCTTGGGGAATTAGCTCATCTGGCTAGAGCGCTTGCATGGCATGCAAGAGGTAACCGGTTCGACTCCGGTATTCTCCACAATTTAAAGGGTATAAAATTATTTTTCTATTCTAACAATTGTATCGTTTAACAAGCAGGCATAAAAAATTTTGATGCTTTAAGTGGCTATTTTTTACAAAACTTAACGAAGCAGAATTAAATAACCCTTTAAAAGAAACTAAAATCTGCAGAATCCTGCGCACAAGCACTTAAAACTAATTACAATGAAACAGAAACAACTTTTATTACTGGCTTTTTTACTTGCCGCCACTGTTGGTACAAAAGCCCAGGTTGGTATTGGTACTGCTACACCAGATGCATCTGCACTGCTAGATCTTCACTCAAATAACAAAGGATTTTTACTCACGCAAGTGTATCTTGTTTCACTAACTGATGCAACAACAATTACCTCTCCTTCTACTGGATTGATAATTTATAATACTAATACTAGCTTAGGCGTAGGAGTTTATATAAATACTGGAACACCTGCTGCTCCTAATTGGTCTTCCATTCAAACCTTCAATTCAAATACAGGCGTAAGCATTGGAAAGGTAGTATATAATGCCTCTAGTGGGGATAACACAAAAGTTGTTTCTCGTGGAATGTTTAGTTTTAGGATTGGTGGTCCTTCAGGTGCGAGTGAACTTCAAATGAAAATGAATGCTTCCCCATCGAGTACAATAAATTTATACATTAATGAGATAGAGTTTTGGGGTAATACTAATAATATTTCTCAACATACATACACTACCACTGTTTTTACAACGGCAAATTGGAGTACTTATCAATCAATTGGTAATGGTGGAGATATCTATCCAGGTGATGATAAAATATTTTATTTTGGATACCCTCCAACTAATTCTTTTTATAGAATAACCGAAGTGATGCAAGGCGTTAATCCTTATACTTTCAGCTTAATTGTAGAACAATTTTAGCTAGTAAATTTCTTGTCAAACGCAACGCTAATGATAGGCCATCTTATTTTAAGTTATTGAACAAGAGTTCATTAATATGAAAAAATAGTATAACTTAAAAAAATTCAAAATTTAGAATAAGCAAATAATTAACTTGTTGGCATGAATTTTAGCATTGGTACCATTGAAAATTGGGTAGCAAATTATTATGGCATAGAAGTGAAAGCATCTGTGCTCAATGGCTATGATGAACTTAATTTTTTATTAATAGAAAAATCTGGGAAGAAAAATATTTTAAAAGTTTCTAACAGCAGCCACGATTATTTTTTCTTAGAGGCACAGGTAAAAATTTTACAACATTTAGCTAAGTCCGATTTAGCTGCAGAATTTCAGGTAACTACATTAAATAAAAAGGGAGAAACCTTAACTGAAATTATTGTTGAAGAAACTACATACTATATTAGAATATTGAGTTTTCTCGAAGGGAGCTTTTGGGTGGAGGCACCCGTAAAAAACAAAGCCCTATTTGAAAATTTAGGAAGTTTTTTAGGCAAGATGGATAAAAACCTAGTAGGCTTTAAGCATCCGGGCATGCACAGACATTATACTTGGGATATTAGTACAGCAAGGGATGCGAATTATAAAATGAACTATATCCAAGATGCTGCTAAAAAAAGAATTGCAGATTATTTTATGTTGCAATTTGAAACCGAAGTACTGCCTACACTTTCTTCTTATAGACAGGCCTATACACATAATGATGCCAATGATTACAATATACTAGTAGAAGGAGATAGCATTGTAGGATTGATTGATTTTGGCGATATGGTACATACTGCTTTAATTAATAATGTTGCAGTAGCCTGTACCTATGCCATGTTACACCAGTCGGACCCACTAGCCGCAGCTGTTCTAGTAGTGAAGGGTTACCATAGTGCTTATGCGATTGAAGAAAAAGAATTAAGTATTTTATATTATTTAATAGCTGCAAGATTATGCATAAGTGTAACGCAGTCTGCCTATAATGGTTCTTTAGATACCAATAATGAACATCATTTTATAACAGAAAAACCCGCCTGGGACTTGCTCTGTTATTTAATTACCCTTAATCCTATTAAAGCAGAAAATGATTTTAGACTGGCTTGTACTTATACATCCATTATTGATGCAAATGAGAATTATACAAACTTAGAATCCAAAAGAAATGTGCATATTGGAAAGAACTTAAGTATTAGTTATGAAAAACATTTAAAAATTGATAAAGCCGCCTTACAATATTTATATGATGATAAAGGCAATACCTATATTGATTGCGTAAACAATGTAAGTCATATAGGACATTGTCATCCAAGAGTAGTAAGGGTGATGCAAAAACAAATTGCTAGTTTAAATACCAATACAAGGTATTTAAATAATCACTTAATTGAATATGCACAAAAATTAACAGCTAGCTTACCCGCTGGTTTAAATGTTTGTTATTTTACCAATAGCGGTAGTGAGGCCAATGATTTAGCCATTAGAATTAGTAGGCACTTCACTAAACAAAAAGATATCATTGTTTTAGACCATGCCTATCATGGTACTTCAACGGCCACCATTGAAATGAGTCCTTATAAATTTGATAGAGAAGGCGGTATAGGACAAATGCCTTGGATACACAAAGCAATAAACCCCGATTTATATAGAGGACCTTATCAATATGAAGATGCTAATGCAGGTGTTAAATATGCAAAGGATGTAAAAAATATTATTGATGCCATAGCAAAAGAAAATAAAAAACCTGCCGCCTTTATTTGTGAAACACTTTTAGGCGTGGGTGGTCAAATGCCCTTACCTCCAAATTATTTAAAAGAAGTATACCAGCATGTTAGAGCTGCAGGCGGCATTTGTATTGCAGATGAGGTGCAAGTGGGCTTTGGAAGAGTAGGCACTCATTTCTGGGGCTTTGAATTACAATATGTAGTACCAGATATGGTGGTACTAGGTAAACCTATTGGCAATGGGCATCCGCTGGCGGCAGTAATAGTGACCGATGCAATAGCCAATAGCTTTAATAATGGTATTGAATATTTTAATACTTATGGAGGCAACCCCGTTTCAATGGCAACCGGTATGGCTGTATTAGAAGTTATTCAGGGGGAAGGCTTACAAGAAAATGCATTACAAGTAGGTAATTATTTATTAGAAGGTATGCGTCAATTAATGAATAGCTACCCTATTATTGGAGATGTAAGAGGTGCTGGATTATTTATTGGTGTTGAATTAGTAAAAGATAGAAATACAAAAGAGCCAGCCACTGATGCCATTAAACTAGTAGTAGAAAGAATGAAGGAAAAGGGATTTTTAATGGGCGTAGATGGTCCTTATAATAATGTGCTTAAAATAAAGCCGCCCATTATTTTCTCTATGGAGAATGCAAAAGATATGCTAACTAATTTAGATTTAGTATTAGCCTCTCTATAAAAAATAGTAAGCATAATAAAAATGCAAACTGTGCAATAAAGCGGCGCATAATTAAGCAGAGCTGAAAATTCAAACAGGTACTTAGGTTAAAAAAATGTTTTTTTCGGTATAAAATTGAATGTATACTAAGTTATAGTTAAGAGATAATCAACTATTTATAGTAGACTGAAATAAAAACTACTTTTCCCAAACAAAATTAGCTAGCTTAAAATGAGATGGGGATTAAAAATTGTAATAGGTATTGAGTATAATAGCTGTTTCTGACTTCCATCTTTTCTCCCGAGTTATTCGTTGTTTGATTCCTGCAAAGCCTACCCAGGTGCGGATTTTGGCTAAAAAGCCGAAATCCCCACTTTTATATCCCTCTGAAAAAACTAATTTTATTAGGATTAATAAAGTATTTGAATAAAGTCATTAAATATATAATGTAAGAAAATAATTTATATTATTTGCATAATGAAAGTATTTAATTATTTTGCAATGGGAATAAACATTATAAATAATTAAATAGTAATAAAAATGAAAAGAAAAATTGTCCTAATTGCACTAATCTGCACTCTTTTTGTAGCTTGTAAAAACGAAAGTGCAAAAACCGAATTGCCTGACCCGGCTTTGACACCCGCTTTTTCCGAAAGCGAAAAAGTGGCTCAGAAAAACATCGATTCCTATTCTAAAACATGGGATTTAGTTATTAATGAAGGAAAAGTAGACGTACTTGACTCTGCTTATGCTCCAGAAATTGTAGTGCATGCAGTTCCTGAAATTAAAGGAATAGCTGCCGCAAAAGCATATTATGCTAATTATGTAACTGGTTTCTCCAACAGAAAATTTATTGTAAAAGAGACTTTTGCTAGTGGTGACAAACTAACAAAATACTGGGAATTTAAAGGAACTCACACGGGTGATTTTATGGGAATCCCTGCAACTGGAAAAACTATTGATGTAGAAGGTTGTACTATTGCTAGAATGGTAAACGGAAAAATTGTTGAAGAAAGAGATTTCATGGATAACATGGATTTCATGAAACAGTTAGGTTTAATGAAGTAATTTATAAAATTTATTTTTTAGAAAGGGTTTTAGTTCACGCTAAAGCCCTTTTTTATTATCTATTAAGACTAAAAATAACATCACTAATGTAAATCGTTAGCAAAAGTTTTTTCCCCTATAAAAAATACGGGCGAGTTTGAAACACCGATTTCATTTTTATTGTGCACATGGTTTTCTGAATGTTCATGCGTCTGAGCAAATAAGTTTAATGAAATATTGACTATTTTATACTAATGCGTTGTTAAGTAAGTACTACCTATTTAGTGGATTGATAAGTAATTTATTTGTTTTGAGGAATGGAGCGGTAAAAACGGAGAGTTGGCGTATGGGCTAAGGATATTTTTTATAATTTTAATTACGTAATCTCAATTTAATACACTTATTTTTTTACAAAACTCAGACTTGCAGAATTAATACAATACCTTAATCCTGTAGGGTTTGGTCCATCATTAAATACATGGCCCAAATGTGCTCCACATCTATTGCAATTTACTTCAGTTCGTTCCATGCCATAAGAATTATCTGTTTCTTCCTCTACATTTTTTGCTACAGAAGGTTTATAAAAACTTGGCCAACCAGTACCACTATCAAATTTATGTGCACTACTAAATAACTCTTGGCTACAACAAACGCAAGCATAAATTCCTTTTGAGTGGTTATCCCAATATTTGCCCGTGTAGGCAGTTTCTGTTCCTTTTTTACGGGTTATGCTAAACTGCTCCTTGGTTAATTGTTTTTTCCACTCTGCATCAGTTTTTACAACAGCATATTTTTTAGTTTGAGCAGTTGCCAAAATTCCTATACTAACTAAAACAACTGTCACTAATAATCTTTTCATTTTAATTCTTTTTATGTGTATACGCAATTACATTAATTATAGATTTAAACAAAATCAATCCTTTTATGTTTTATAAAGTTATAAGTTTATAGTAAATTCAGAGAATATGTCTATTTTAAAACAAGTTGCCGAGTATTTATACCTTAGAAAGAAAGATCCTAATGCTCCCAATACATCCTTTGTAAAATATATGCATGGCATAAACCGTATAAGCATATTCCTTTTTATAGTAGCATTGGTTATTTTGGCTGTTAAGTTAATTAAGCGGTAGGGTATAAAAAGGTGTAAATACTTTGTGCAGCATTTTCGCTTGCATTACCTCCTTGTTTTAAGAGTTGCCAAAGTAAGGCATAATCACTTTTAAGTTGTTGTAGTTTTGTTCCATCTTCTAGTAGTAATGTTAATTCTTTGTGCAAGTTTTGTGTAGTTAATTGGTGTTGTATTAATTCTTTTACTACCTCTTTATCCATTATTAAATTAACTAAACCAATAAATTTTATTTTAATTAATTTTTTTGCAATTTGGTAACTAATGTTACTTCCTTTGTAGCAAATAATTTGTGGCACTCCAAATAGGGCTGTTTCTAATGTAGCTGTACCGCTTGTAACTAAGGCGGCTTTAGCTTTACTTAATAAAGCATATGTTTCATTAACTACCCAGCTTACATTTTTATAGGGTGCAATTAAATTGTTGTAAAAATCTTCATCAAGGCCAGGTGCTTTTGCAACTACAAATTGATAAGTAGGAAAATGCTCTACAACAGAAAGCATGATGGGAAGCTTGGTTAAAATTTCCTGCTTTCTACTGCCGGGCAACAAGGCAATAATATTATTTTCAATTTTCAAATTTGAATGTTGAATGTTGAACTGCTCCACCACTTCCACTAGCGGATGCCCCACATACTCTACATCCCAATTCCATTTATTTTTGTAAAAATCTTTTTCAAAAGGAATGATACAAATCATTTTATCAATGCATTGCTTCATTAGCTTTACTCTATTCTCCTTCCAAGCCCATACCTGTGGCGAAATGTAATAAATAACTTTAATGCCTTGCTGCTTTGCCCATTTTGCAATACGTAAATTAAAGCCAGGGTAGTCAATTAGTATAATAGCATTTGGTTTGTAGGCCAAAATATCTTCTTTACAAAAGCTAATATTTTTTAAAATGGTGGGTAGGTTTTTAACAACCTCAATAAAACCCATAAAGGCCAACTCTTTGAAATGTTTTACGAGTGTAGCACCTTGGGCTTGCATTTTATCTCCTCCCCAGCATCTAATATCAATAGCGCTATCAATATTTTTCAGCTGTTTAATCAAGTTGCTTCCATGCAAATCGCCACTGGCTTCGCCAGCAATAATGTATAATTTTTTAAAAGAGGATGAATTAATCATTTGATGAAACTGAAATAATAACTACTGCGTATTTTCTTGTTGCCACTAATTAAACAAATTTTTACTAATGTATTTTTTTTTATGCGTCATCTGCGGGAGCTTTTTTTCACGTATATCTTAAAATAATTTTAAAAACAACACAACTACCCCGTAAACAAGGGTTACTAAAAATATCCCTTTTGCCGTTTTATCTTTTCGTGTATTTAGGTAGATGGTAAATAGTACAGCGTTTACAAATAAAGCTAATGTTAAGGCAACACTCAACGTTTTATGGCTGGGCTCATATAGCATATATTGAAAAGTTTCTTTAAATGTAAAAATTTTAAACTTTACAAATTTATACAAAAAAATACCTAGTAATGGACCAACAAAACCAAGTAGTAAACCTAGTTTAATAGTATCTCTTTTTAATATCATTTAAACGATTTTTTTTCTAATTTCTTTTTCATTGCATAATTTGTAAAGTCGAATTGAACAGGTACAATACTTACATAATTATTGTTTAAAGCCCACACATCGGTATCCTTGGCTTTATCATTATTTAAAAACTCACCGGTAAGCCAATAATAATTTTTACCATGTGGGTCTTTACGTTCATTAAAATCTTCTTTATACTTTGCATCTGCTTGTCGGCACACTTTTATTCCTTTTATTTTTTTGTTCGATTTTTTTGGAATATTAACGTTAAGCAATAAACGCTTTTCTTTGTTATTTTCTATTACCCAATTAGCAATATCGTATACATATTTTTTTGCTTCGCTAAAATCGGCTTCAAAACTATAGTCTAATAAAGAAAATCCAATACTAGGTATACTTTCAATAGCAGCTTCCATTGCAGCACTCATGGTACCACTATAAATTACGTTAATAGAATGGTTTGCCCCATGATTAATGCCACTAAGGCACAAATCGGGTTTACGGTGCAGCACTTTATCTACTGCTAGTTTAACACAGTCAACGGGTGTACCACTCGTTTGCCAACATTCAACGCCATCAAAAATTTGAACTTGATTTAAACGTAGGGGTTGCCCTATAGTTATAGCATGCCCCATTCCACTTTGCGGCTTATCGGGTGCTACCACAATAATATTTCCTAAATCTTTTACTGCCTCTACCAAACAACGAATGCCTGGTGCAGTAATACCATCATCATTTGTAATTAAAATGGTTGGTTTATTATTTTTTTTCAGCATCATAAAAAATGTACTATTAAAACTTAGGAAACCATTCTCTTGCAATACCCATTTGCCTAAATGGCCAAGGTATCATAGCTAAAATAAGTACAATAGCTAATCCAAAAAATAGTAAACTTTTTCTATGTTTTTTAGTATCGGTATCGGCACGTTTTACCATACTTCTTCCAACATGTACAAGCAACCATGCAATAACCATCATTAAAAAATGCTCTAATGCAAAAAATCGGGTAGTGCCATCTTTCATTACTTCTTTAGCGTTTGTTTTAAGCATATCAAACCAGCCATTATTAAAATATAATATAAGGCCAAGTAATAACTGAATATCGCAGCTAATCATAAAAAACAGATTTACCTTATTATCTGTACCAGTATAACTCCGTTTGCTCAACACTCCGGTTAATGCATTTAGTAACGTCCACAAGCCAAAAAGTAAAACAGCCCAACGTAAAATATTATGTGTTAATAGAACATGGTTCATATAAAACTAGTTTGCTACAAAAATAAGGTAAGTTGGGGAAAAGTTGGTGGATAGTAGTTAAAGGTCAGTAGACAGTAAGTTGTTAATGCAATTTAGTTTGTATACTACAATTTAATTTTATTAAGGGTGAAATATTTTTAATTGTAACAAAAGCACAAATAAGATCATTTTCTAAAATATATTAAAATTTAGAAAAATAAATTTGGTAAAACTAAAAATATTAGTATATTTGTGCTAATCAAATTAGTTCCATCATGTCAACAGCAGGTCAAAACTTAAAATATTTACGTAAACTACGTGGATGGACACAAGAAGAATTTGCTCATAAGCTAAACATAAAGAGATCTTTAATTGGAGCTTATGAAGAAGAAAGAGCCGATCCAAGAATTGAAGTATTGGAAATTGTAGGCGAAATGTTTAAGCTAAGTTTAGATGAACTTTTGCTTAAAGATTTAACCGATACTGGTGGTAATTATTTGGCAAAGCGTAGGCAGCAAAAAATGATGAGTGCCGATAGAAATTTAATTCATTTTGTACCCATTAAAGCAGCTGCTGGTTATTTAGCTGGCTATGCCGATAATGAGTTTATTGATGAGTTGAATACCTTTACATTGCCAATGCTTAGTGGTGGCCATTATAGAGCATTTGAAATTATTGGCGATAGTATGCTACCTACACCTAGTGGCAGTATAATTGTTGGCGAAAAAATTGAAGCTATTGATGATGTAAAAAATAATATGCCTTATATAGTAGTAAGCCGTAACGAAGGAATAGTATATAAACGCGTTGTAAAAAATAATAAAACTAAAAATAAAATTTCTTTGGTTAGCGATAATCCACAATATCAACCCTATATGGTTAATGTAGAAGATATCGTAGAGCTATGGCAGGCACAATCTGTAATAAGTAAAGTTACCCAACAACAACGTTGGGATATGGATTCGTTAGCTAACATGGTAAATACATTGCAAACACAAGTAAGCTCTTTAAAGAAAAAAATGAATTAAGGTTTAGCCACAGACCTGTCTGCCGAGAGGCAGGTTGCACAAATTTTCACAAATTGATTTTATTTGTGTTCATCTGTGCAATCTGTTGCAAAAATCTATCACTATAAAAAGTAATTTTCATAATTTACATTTAGATACATCGATTAATAATTAAAAAACACACACATTATGATTAAGTTACAGGTTATTGGCAATTTGGGAGCAGATTGCATTCAAAAAGAAGTTAATGGTAAAACCGTTATCAATTTTAATGTTGCCCACTCAGAAAAGTATAAAGATGCTCAGGGCAATTTAAAAGAAAGAACCACTTGGGTTAATTGTGCTTATTGGACAGATAAAACTGCCATAGTACCGTATTTAACTAAAGGCACTACAGTATACGCCGAAGGCTCACCCGAGGCTGATGCGTATACAAATAAAGAAGGGCAGGCTGCTGCAACCTTACGTATGAGGGTTTTAAATATTCAGTTATTAGGAGGTAATAACAAAGAAAGCCAACATCCTACCGAGCACCAAGGTGCAGTACAAGGTAATGTAAGTAACGCTGGTACACCCGTAGCTCCTGTTGCTACATCCGTTGCAGATGATTTGCCGTTTTAAATTTAATAAAACAAAAAGTAAAATAGTACCGCCTCAATTTTTGAGGCGGTTTTTTATTACCTTGTAAATAAAAACGATGCTACGTAAACTTACCGCAATTGGTATTCTACTCTTTTTAAATTATTCCTTAACCGCTCAAAAAAATTATAGCCAATATGTAAATCCGTTTATTGGTACTGGCGGCCATGGCCATACCTACCCAGGTGCAACCGTACCACATGGTATGGTGCAACTTAGTCCCGATACTAGGCTTGATGGTTGGGATGGCTGCGGCGGTTATCATTACACCGATAATTTTATTTATGGTTTTACACATACTCATTTAAGCGGTACAGGTGTTAGCGATTATGGCGATGTTTTATTAATGCCTACTTCAACTAAATCTGCAGATAATAAAATATATGGTTCACTTTTTTCTCATCAAAACGAAAAAGCAAGTGCAGGATTTTATCAAGTTTTTTTGCAAGATGATAAAATAGATGTACAGCTAACAGCTACTGAACGAGTGGGTTTTCACAAATATATGTTTAGTGAAAATACAGGAAACGTTATTATTGATTTAAAGCATAGAGACCTTGTAATAGAGTCATCTTTAAAAATTGAAGATAGTGTAACCATTAGTGGGTTAAGGCGTAGTAAAGCATGGGCAACTAATCAGTATGTATTTTTTGTACTAAAGTTTAGTAAGCCATTTAGTAACTATGGTGTTTGGATAAATGATACCTTAAACGGAACTAGAAATAATAATGCAAAAAATTTAAAAGCCTTTTTCAATTTTGATTTAACGAAGGATAAAACGGTTTTTGCAAAAGTGGCTATTTCGCCAGTAAGTGTAGAGGGTGCAAAAAGAAATTTAGAAACCGAAATACCAAATTGGGATTTTGAAAAAATAAAACAACAAGCACAACAAAAATGGAATGCCGAACTAAGTAAAATTGAAGTAGAAAGTACTGACGTAAATAAGTTGAATATTTTTTACACAGCATTATATCATACCCAAATTGTACCCAATATTAATATGGATGTTGATGGGCAATACCGTGGAATGGATAATACTATTCATAAGGCAGAAGGCTTTACGTACTACTCGGTTTTTTCATTATGGGATACCTATAGAGCTACGCACCCTTTATATAATATTATTGATAGACAACGAAGTTTAGATTATATAAAAACATTTTTGGTACACTATCAACAAGGAGGCAGACTGCCGGTTTGGGAATTGGCCAGTAACGAAACAGATTGTATGATAGGCTATCACAGTGTTTCGGTAATTGCAGATGCTTATGTAAAAGGCATTAGAGGCTTTGATGAAAACCTTGCTTTAACTGCAATGAAAAAAAGTGCTACTTGGAATCATTTAGGCTTAGATGCATTAATGAAAAAAGGGGTGTTAGAAATGGATGATGAAAGCGAAAGCGTAAGTAAGCTTTTAGAATATGCTTACGATGATTGGTGTATTGCAACCTATGCAAAAGCAATTGGTGCAACAACCGATTATGCAACGTATATTAAACGAAGCCAATACTGGAAAAATATTTTTGATAATAGTACAGGTTTTATGAGGCCTCGTAAAAATGGCGATTGGGTTAGCCCATTTGAACCACGTGAAGTAAATAATAATTTTACCGAAGCAAATAGTTGGCAATACTCTTTTTACATGCCACATGATATAGGTATGTATATAAAAACTATTGGCGGAAAAAAAAATCTAGAAAAAAAATTAGATGCTTTATTTACCGCACCACAACAAACAACCGGAAGAGAACAAAGTGATATAACCGGATTGATAGGGCAGTATGCACATGGTAACGAACCTAGCCACCACATAGCATACCTATATTCTTTTGCAGATGCGGCATACAAAACACAGCAATATGTAAATAAAATTAAAAATGAGTTTTATAAAAACGATCCTGATGGATTAATTGGTAACGAAGATTGTGGACAAATGAGTGCTTGGTATGTATTAAGTGCATTAGGCTTTTACCCTGTATTGCCGGGTAGTACTGATCTTGTTTTTGGTACACCCAGTTTTAGCAAAGCAACTATTAATTTAGAAAGTGGAAAAAAATATGAGATACAAAGTACCGAGTTAAGTAACACAAATTTTTATGTACAAGGAACTCGTTTTTTTGATGCAAGCTTAACTGAAATAAATAGTTTAGTTCCCGTAACATCCTTAGATAATAATGCTCTTTTAAATGGAGGCAAACTTATTTTTGAAATGGGTAGTAAACCTTCAATGGAAGTATTTAGTACTAACACTCCTTATCAAGTTTTTGATAGTTTAATTGTACTAAATCCAATTATAAAAGGGGGAGATAAGGCCTTTGATAACTCTAAAATAATAAGCTTACTATCAAACCAAAATAATACAACTATATTTTATACAACCGATGGAACCGAGCCTACTAGTAAAAGCAGTAAATACAACAGCCCATTTAGTATAAAAAAGTCAACTATTGTTAAGGTAATTGCTATAGATAATAAGGGTAAGCAAAGTTTTGTAACTACGGCATCGTATAAAAAAAGAGAAAACGGTTATGCCATAAAATTACTAACGCCGTATGAGCCACAGTACGATGGTGGCGGACCAAATGCTTTACTAGATGGCATTTACGGCAACACTAACTGGCGCAAAGGCGACTGGCAAGGCTATCAAAATACGGATATGGTTGCTATAATTGATTTAAAAAAATCAACAACAGTTTCATCTGTAGCTATTAATTTTTTGCAAGATGCTGGTGCTTGGATCATTTATCCTAAAGAAATAACGATACAAACATCTACCGATGGAAAAAAGTATAAGCAAGTATTTTTTGCAACCAATACTTTACAAGAGCAAGATAATGTTGTAACGCTTAAAAAAATTAATGCCTTTTTTAAAAAACAAAAAATAAACTACATAAAAGTAAGTGCAAAGCAATACGGTACATTGCCTATTTGGCATTTAGGGACAGGAGGGCAAAGCCATATTTTTGTAGATGAAATTGAGATTAAATAAAACAAAAAGCCCCGAAAATCTTTCGGGCCTTTTTTAAAACCTACATAAACAGCCTCAATTTTTCTTTTAAATAGTGTTGCTTAGGTTATTACACATTTGTATCTTTATGTTCTTAAGTTATCAAACAGGTTTTTTGTGGGCATAAATCCAAGCAAAGAATAGTTTGATGATTTTTTTATTGAAGTGGCCCTTTATAAAATTTTGTAATTTTTTTTTCGATAGGTTGTACTTTTTTTGCCAATTAGTATGCTCAAATAATCACATAAAAGAAATATTTTAATCAGCATCGGCTTTTATTATGATAACATGTTTTATCAAAAGTTTTAGTAACAACAAAAAGCCCCGAATTTTTTCGGGGCTTTTCTATTCTAAATTTTATACGTTTACTTTGTGTTTCTGAGTTTACTATGCTTTTTACTGTAAGCAAAATATACTACTAATCCTACTAGCATCCAAAGTATAGCAACTTTAAGTGTTTGTAAATCTAAACCAATAATCATGGCAGTACAAATTAATGCACCTAATGCAGATACTACAGGATAAATTGGTGTTTTAAAAGGGCGTTCAATAGTTGGTTCTTTTACTCTTAAAACCCATACACCAATACTTACTAAAACAAAGGCAAACAATGTTCCAAAAGATGTTAAATCACCAGCTACATGCCCTGGCACAAACGCCGCAAATAAGCCTACAAATACGAACAAAATCCAGTTGGCTTTATAGGGTGTTTTATATTTAGGATGTAATTGGCCAAATGCTTTTGGTATTAATCCATCGTTACTCATGGTATAAAAAATTCTACTTTGCCCCATTAGCATAACTAATATTACAGATGAAAAACCTGCTAATATAGCAACAGTAACCGCTTTTGCTAACCATCCATAACCTGTCATGTATTGCGAAATTGCATATGCAACAGAAGCTTCTCTACCTTTTTCAGGGTCAACAAAATCTTTCCAATTTGCCACTCCAGTAAGTACATGACCAAACAATATATAAAGGATAGTACAAACTACTAATGAACCTAAAATACCAATTGGCATATCTCTTTTTGGATTTTTAGCTTCCTGTGCAGCAGTACTTACAGCATCAAAACCTATAAAGGCAAAAAACACAATAGCAGCTCCACCGAGTACGCCACCTAGCCCATGTTTATTCCATCCACTGTAATCAGCAATTATTTTACCTGCCGCATCTGTAACAGGTGGTGTTCCCTCAGGAATTAAATAGGGGGTATGATTTGCAGGATTAATAAACTGCCATCCTATTATAATAAATAATAAAACAATGGCCACTTTAATAAATACTATAATCATATTAACCACGGCAGACTCTTGCGACCCTTTAATTAACAATAAAGTAATTAATAAAAGAATAACCAATGCCGGAGCATTCATAATTCCGCTATGTGCTACACCAGCTTTATCTGTAAAACTTTCAAAGGGTGAGTGGCACCATTCATAAGGTATCTGCCCTCCAAACAGTTTGTTTAAATATTCACTCCAAGCAATAGAAACTGTTGCAGCACCTAAAGCATATTCCATTATTAAAGCCCAACCAATAATCCAAGCAACTAATTCGCCTAAGGTTGCATAACTGTATGCATAAGCGCTACCTGCAATAGGTATCATTGCAGCAAACTCTGCATAACATAATCCAGCAAATGCACAGCCTATGGCTGCAACAATAAACGATAAAGTAACACCAGGCCCAGCTGCCTGACCAGCTGCTGCAGCTGTTCTAACAAATAAACCAGCGCCAATAATTGCACCAATGCCTAGTGCTACTAAGTTAGCAGCACCTAAGGTACGCTTAAGACCACCCTCGCCACTTTCGGCTTGTGCCAACATCTGACTTAGCGGCTTTTTTACAAATAAACTCATACAGTTAGTTTTGATTTTTTTAATTGATTATGGCAAAGTACATAATTAATTTTTAAAAAACACCACCATCTATAAAATTTTACCGTTTACTGCTAAAGGTTGAATTAGTATTATATTGCACAATCAATATTTTGCATATGGAAGTAACTCAACAACCAACAAAAAAAAGTAAACTTACTTGGTACATTTTAATAGCTATGGTTTTAGGTATTATAGTAGGTTATTTAGTACATAATAATTACCCACCCGAAAGCAGAAAAGTATTTGCAGATAATGCAAAACTACTTACTACTATTTTTTTACGTATGGTGCAAATGATAATAGCACCCATAGTATTTGCCACATTGGTTGTTGGTATTGCTAAGTTAGGTGATATGAAAACGGTGGGAAGAGTAGGAGGTAAAGCTATGCTTTGGTTTATAACGGCATCATTAATTTCGTTGGGGCTTGGGTTAATATTAGTAAATATTTTTGAGCCTGGTGTTGGTGCAAATATTAGCAATACAGATATGGCTGCAGTTAGCGATTTAATGGAAAAATCGAAAGGGTTTTCGCTAGCAAAATTTGTTGAGCATGTGGTACCACGTAGTGTGGTGGAGGCTATGGCTACAAATGAAATTTTACAACTAGTCGTATTTTCCGTCTTTTTTGGTATAGCATTAACTGCCATTGGTAAAAAAGGGGAACCCATTATTAATGCGTTAGATTCTTTAGCTCATGTAGTATTAAAAATGGTAACTTATGTAATGTACTTAGCACCGCTTGGGGTTTTTGGTGCAATGGCTGCAGCTATTTCAAAAAACGGTTTAGGTATTTTAGTAACTTTTGGTAAATATATTGGCGAATTTTATTTTGGGTTAGCCATTCTTTGGGGTATATTATTAACGGTTGGTTATTTAATTTTAAAAAATAGGTTACCTGTTTTGTTAAGACGAATTTCATCTCCCATGAGTATTGCGTTTAGCACCGCAAGTAGCGAAGCCGTTTATCCAAAATTGGTCGAAGAAATGGAACGCTTTGGCTGTAATAATAAAATTGTAAGCTTTGTATTGCCACTAGGTTATTCGTTTAATTTAGATGGTAGTATGATGTATATGACCTTTGCAAGTATGTTTATAGCACAAGCATTTGGTGTTACTGCAATTACTGGAGATGTTGGCCAGCAAATAATTATGCTGTTAGTATTTTTAGTAACCAGTAAGGGAATTGCAGGCGTACCAAGGGCTTCGTTAGTTGTAGTATTGGCTACAGGTGCCATGTTTGGCATACCGCCAGAAGGCGTTGGATTAATTTTAGCAATAGATGTTTTTTGCGATATGGGTCGAACCATGACAAACGTATTAGGAAACGCTTTAGCAACTGCTGCTGTTAGTAAGTGGGAGGGGCAGTTAGAAACACCTTAAACAATAAATTATTTTCATGTTAGATTTTATTTTTTTAGATTTTCATTGGACACAACTTTTACAGCCGCAATGGTATATTGCCAATGGAGGCTTATGGTTAGTGTTGTTTGTAGTATTTGCCGAAACGGGTTTGTTTGCTGGTTTTTTTTTACCAGGCGATTCGTTGTTGTTTGTTACAGGTATTTACGCACACGAAATTACACAAGCAGATAAAACTGTTGTGCCTGGTTTAGCACATCAGTTTTTAAATGTAATAGGACTAGGAAGAATACAAAATCCTTATTTAGATTTAGTGGTGTTAATTGCTTTAATATCTATTGCTGGTATTTTAGGAAATACAGTAGGCTATTGGTTTGGCAGAAAAAGTGGGACAGCTTTATACAATAGAAAAGATACCTTCTTTTTCAAACAAAAATTTCTACATCAAGCAAAAGATTTTTACGACAAAAATGGTGGTTTTGCAGTAATTGTAGCTAGGTTTGTTCCCTTTATTAGAACGTTTGCGCCAATTGTTGCAGGTATTGTAGAAATGGATAAAAAGAAATATTTTTTTTATAATGTGGTTGGTTGTTTTGCATGGGTAATAACTATGGTATGTGCAGGTTATTTTTTAAATAAGGCTTTCCCTATTTTACAAACTAAGTTAGAGCTTATTGTTATTGTAATTGTATTGGTATCTACCTTGCCAATTATTTATAAAATGATACAAGCCAAAAGAGAAAAAAAGAAAAATGCTGGAATCTAAGCCACACTCTCTTTTTAATACAGCAATAATTGTAGCCGCTTTAGGCTACTTTGTAGATATTTATGATTTATTGTTATTTACAATTGTAAAAAAAGAGAGTGTACTTGCTATAGGGTCAACAAATTTGTTAATTGATAGCACAAAAATTATTAATTACCAAATGGTTGGCTTATTGGTTGGCGGAATTGTTTGGGGTGTTTTAGCAGATAAGAAAGGAAGACTAAGTGTTTTATATGGTTCTATTATTTTATATTCCATTGCAAATTTTTCTACAGGGTTTGTAGAATCAGTAGATCAATATGCTTGGTGCAGATTTGTTGCAGGGCTTGGATTGGCTGGAGAATTAGGTGCTGGTATTACATTAGTAAGTGAATTATTGCCCAAAGATAAAAGAGGAATTGGTACATCTTTAGTAGCCGGTATAGGATTAAGTGGGTGTGTTGCCGCATATTTTACATATAAAGCAACAGGTGATTGGAGATTGTGTTATAAAATTGGCGGTGTATTGGGCATACTATTGTTGTTTCTTCGAATTAAAGTTGCAGAGTCTGGTATGTTTGCAACAATAAAAACACAAAATATTTCCAAAGGTGATTTTTTTAGTTTTTTCACAAATGCAAAGCGATTTAAAAAATACCTATTTACAATTTTAATTGGCTTACCTACTTGGTATGTTATCGGAATTTTGGTAAACCAAAGTGATAGATTTGCAAATACATTTTTTAAGAGTGAAACATTAGAGTCTGGCAAGGCAATTATGTTTGCATACATTGCCATTTCAATTGGAGATATTTTAATAGGCTTAGTTAGTCAATATTTTAAAAGCAGAAAGAAAGCGCTTTTGCTTTTTTATGGCATTACAATAGTAGGCTTGCTTTTATTTTTTAGTCCAATGAATAAATCAAATACTTCTATGTATTTGATTTGTGCCTTCTTAGGCTTTGGTACAGGCTTTTGGGCCATCTTTGTAACCATGGGTGCAGAACAATTCGGAACTAATTTAAGAGCAACTGCGGCAACTACAGTGCCCAATATGGTGAGAGGTTTATTAGTGCCAATGAATTTATTATTTATTGACTTATTTCAAAAACAATGGCAGTGGTCGTTAATTAATAGTGCTGTTGTTACCGGCATAATTGTAATGGCAATAACATTAATTGCATTTTATTTTACCGAAGAAACTTTTCATAAGGATTTAAACTATGTTGAAGATTAATTAGTTTAATTCGTTTTAATTTGTGTAATGAAATTTCTAATTATTCGTTTTTCTTCTATAGGAGATATAGTGTTGGCAAGCCCAGTACTTCGTTGTGTTAAAAAACAACTGCCCAATGCAACCATTCATTTTCTAACTAAGCAGAGTTTTAAAATGGTAACACAACACAATCCATATATAGATAAGTTCTATTATTTAGAGGATAATTTAAATGAGTTGATTGAATTGTTTAAAAAAGAAGAGTATGATTATGTTATAGACTTACATAATAATTTTAGAAGTAATAAAATAAAACGAGCCTTAAAAAAAGAAACGTTTACCATTAATAAACTTAGCGTACAAAAATTTTTACTTACTAAATTAAAAATTGATGTAATGCCTAATCGGCATATTACACAACGAAGTATAGATACCGTTGCTCCTCTTGGCATAAGAGATGATGGTTATGGGCTTGATTATTTTATTCCAACAATAGATGAAGTTAGTCAAGATCATTTACCTACATCGCATGTTTTAGGGTTTATTGTAGTTGTTATAGGTGCAAGCTACTATACCAAAAAATTACCTGTGTATAAACTAAAAGAACTTTGTAGTAAAATTGATCATCCCATAATATTAGTTGGTGGTCCCGAAGATGCTTTTGACGGTTATGATATAGCTTCTATTGATCCTATAAAAATTTATAATTCTTGCGGAAAATTTAATTTAAACGAATCCGCAGATTTAGTTAGGCAAGCAAAATTTGTAATCTCTCATGATACAGGGATGCTATATATAGCTTGTGCATTTAATAAGCCTACCATGGTTATATGGGGGGGTACAAGCCCATCTTTAGATGTTGAGCCCTATTATGGTAGTAGATTTTTGCAACATCAAACAAAAGCACTCTCTACATCTATTTGCCTTAATCTTTCGTGCCAACCTTGTAGTAATTATGGCACAACTACTTGCCCTAGAGGTCATTTCAATTGTATGAATAAAATTGATGTTAACGAAGTTGTAAAATTGGTTAAACTACATTTATCTGCATAATTATTGTTGTTGTTTTGTATTTATCATACTAAAGAAGTACCCATGCGATTTATCCTTTTTTTATTTTTAGTATTTTCAGCAACTATTTCTAATGCACAACTTGCTGTGCAAATAAATTTTTTGCAGCCTACAGCAAATCCAAACTCCGATACTATATATTTTACCCCAACTAAAAAATTAGTATGGGAAAATTTTAAAGGCGCACCCTTGCAAAAGGGTAGGGCAATTGCCGAAACTTCTTCTGGCTTTGGATTTAACGCTGGGCTAAAAACCAGAAATGGAAAAGGCTCATTAAGTATAAATGTGATTTGCTATTTCGATAAATCAAGGTCTTGGGTTAAGCCTGGTAAGGAATCTATGTATGCATTACAGCATGAGCAAAACCATTTTAATGTAAGTTATATAGCTACTAGTAATTTTGTAAAAAAATTAAGGCAAGTAAAATTTACAACACAAAATTATAATACGTTACTTAACCAAATTTATACTCAAAGTATGAACGAGTTGCAAACTATGCAAAATGAGTACGATGGGCAAACACAAAATGGCATTATACAAGCCCAACAAGCCATTTGGAATAAAAAAATTGAAGGTGAAGTTAAGCTGCTTTCTACACGTTAACAATAAGCACCGGAATTTTTAACTCGTGTCGTACAGCATTTACGGTTTCGCCATAAATAAAATCTTTTATACCAGTATGGCCATGGGCACCAATGACTAGCATATCTGCATTATTATCTATTACTAGTTTTACAATCTCTTTATTTCTATTTTTATACCCTATAAAACCCTTGGCATTAAAACCTCTTTCCTTTAATTGATTTACATAAAAATCCATTTGCTCTTTATCTTTTATAGTTTCGTAGTCGTTACTATCTTTTCCATGTAAAATGGCACTTGCACTTTCTACAATATGTATGAGTAAATAAAAGGAATCTTCTTTACCTTGACCTAAAGCAAAAGCTAATAATTTTTCATCATTTACACTAAAATCTAGGGCAACTGCAATAGTATTAAAATTTGGTATGGGTAAGGTTTTTAAGTAGCTAGATGTGGGGTGTATGGCAATAGAGAGATCATTTTTATCTTTATTAATAAACGGATGTAGAAAAATATATAGCAATAAGAATAAACAAAATGCAGCACTTAAAATAATCAATAATTTAGCCCACCAAACATCGCCACCAAAAACAGGCATTGCTTTTTCTATTAATAATTGAATATTTAAATACAATAAAACAATAGCTATTAACCAGGCCGCAATTTTTGCAGGAAGTTTAATGGCAAATTTTCCCATGGTCGTTTTGTTACTTACAAAATGTATTAATGGAATAACGGCAAAGCCTAGTTGTAAACTTAAAATTACTTGGCTAAAGGTTAATAAATCTGTTACGTTTTCCTCACCATAAATAAGTATTACAATTAATGCAGGCACAATAGCTATAAGCCTAGTTATTAAGCGCCTTAAAATAGGGTTTATGCGTAGGCTTAAGTACCCTTCCATAATTATTTGCCCAGCTAACGTACCTGTTATGGTGCTACTTTGCCCTGCTGCAATTAGTGCAACAGCAAATAAAATTGGCGCTAAACTTCCTAAAAAAGAGGGAAGTAGTTGGTGTGCTTCTTTTATTTCTCCTATATGGGCATTGCCGGTTTTAAAAAATACGGTAGCAGCCAAAATAAGTATAGCGGCATTTACAAAAAATGCAATATTTAATGCAATTGTTGTGTCTATCCTATTAAATTTTATGGCCTCTTTAATACCTACTTCTGTTCTATCAATTTTTCTGGTTTGTACTAAGGCACTATGTAGATAAAGATTATGCGGCATTACGGTTGCTCCGATTATTCCTATGGCTATTAACAAACTTTCGCCTGTTAATTTAGTTGGAATAAATCCTCTGCCTACTTCGGCTAAATTAGGCTTGGCAAAAATAATTTCTATAAAAAAACAAACTGCAACAATTGCCACTAATGTAATAATAAACGCTTCCATTTTACGCATACCCAAGCGTTGTAAATACAGTAATAAAAAAGTATCTAAAACAGTTATACCAACTCCCCAAGCTAGTGGTAAGCCAAAAAGTAATTGTATACCTATTGCCATCCCTAATACCTCAGCTAAATCGCAAGCTGCAATGGCAATTTCGGCTAAAATGTATAAGCAAAAATTTATTAATTTTGGATAAGCCTCTCTATTCGCTTGTGCCAAATCTCTTCCACGCACTATTCCTAACCTTGCCGATAAACCTTGTAACAGCAAAGCCATTAAATTACTCATTAATAAAACCCAAATTAATTGGTAGCCAAACTTACTACCACCTTGTAAATCGGTAGCCCAATTACCAGGGTCCATATATCCTACACTAACTAAATAGGCCGGTCCTAAAAAAGAAAATATTCTTCTCCAGCCAACTCTTTTTTTTGTTACATCTACACTTTCGTGTACTTCACTTAATGAGGTGTCTAAATGTTTATTCATAGTATACAAATATATTTTTTGCTATCTGCTCACTTAAAGTGCAAGTCGTGTTTTTTAAAATCTTTACTTCCAACGAACCATCAAATAAAAAATGCTTGGTAATTTGTATAGGTGTGCCAATACCAATTTTATAGTGCTTTAGCATTTCTAACATTTGTGCCGATTGGTTACTAACCGAACTTACGATTGCTTTTTTCTTTATAGGTAACTGCATTAAGTTGTACTGCTTAATGGTAGGTATTTTTCCAAAACTGTCGGGTATGGGATCACCATGTGGATCAAAAGATGGGTTGCCTAAAAAATCATCTAGCTTTTGTATTAATTCTTCACTACTAATATGCTCTAACTCTTCGGCAATAGCATGTACTTTAGCCCAATCAAAACCAAGCTTTACGGTTAAAAAATATTCCCATAACCTATGCTTTCTAATTATGGATAGTGCAATTTTTTTGCCCATCTCCGTTAATTTAAACCCCTTATATTTTTCGTATTGTAAAATCTTTTTAAGCTTTAATTTTTTCAACATATCGGTAACCGATGCAGCTTTTGTTTGCATTTCGGAAGCCAACGCATTGGTATTTACTAAACCAGTTTGTTGTTGTAGGTGATACACACCTTTAATGTGGTTTTCTTCGCTTATCGTAAATTTCATAGTATCTAAAAATAAATTTAGACAAATCTAAAAATAAATTCCCTTTAATCCAATTCTATTTTACAAAAAATAAAAGGGGTATACTTTAGTTAGTAAAGGCTCCTGTTAACATGGGTAAAGCACATGCCCACTATTTTAGTACAATAAAACCAGTTGCTACCATGGTACAAGTAAGTAAGCTTGTTAATGCAGATTTATTCGTTGAAATAGAAATGACAGCACTTATTGATTAGTTATATTGTGTGTTAATTGCGTATTAATTACACAATAATTTTTAACATAGGTGTTTTTACTAAAAAATGGAATTATATTGCAGCTTTTAAAAAGAAGCCTTAAAAATGAGTTTTTCAAATTTTACAGTTCCGTATTCAATTGATGAAAAGTATAGTAAAAAAATAGCGTATTTCTCTATGGAGTTTGCGGTGCACCAACCCTTAAAAATTTATAGTGGTGGGTTAGGTTATTTAAGTGGCTCACATTTGCGTAGTGCTTTCGAGTTGTGTCAAAATTTAATAGGTATTGGTATTTTATGGAAATATGGTTATTACGATCAAGGGCGTAATCCGGATCAAACCTTAAATGTTCAATGGAACGAAAAAACATATAATTTTTTAGAAGATACCGGATTAAAATTTCAGATAGAAATTCATGGGCATCCAGTTTGGGTAAAAGCATTGTATTTAAATCCAACAACATTTAATTGTGCTCCACTATTTTTATTAAGTACCGATTTACCGGAAAACGATTTTGTATCACAAACTATAACACATCGTTTGTACGATGCAAATGCGGCAACAAAAATTGCACAATTTATTTTGTTAGGTGTTGGTGGTGTAAAGTTATTGGAGTTGTTAAATTTTAATCCAGCTTTATATCATTTAAACGAGGCACATGCGGTAAGTAGTGCATTTGCATTGTATAAAAAATTAGGAAGTATTGATGAGGTTAAAAAAAGATTAGTGTTTACAACACATACACCTGAGGAAGCCGGAAACGAAAAACATGATATTTATTTATGTGAAAAAATGGGCTACTTCTGTGGGATGCCTTTAGAGAAAGTAAGAGAAATTGCAGGTACAACCGATGATAAGTTTAATCACTCACTGGCAGCATTACGTTTTGCAAAGTTGGCTAATGGAGTATCGCAATTACATGGGCAAGTAAGTAGAGATATGTGGAACAAGTACAAGGATATTTGCGAAATAAAAGCTATTACTAACGCACAAAATTATAATTACTGGGCCGATAAGCAATTGTATCATTACATGAATGAAAAAAATGATATTGCTTTTGACGATAGAAAAAAATATTTAAAGAAAAGAGCATTTGAATTAGTTGCCGATCAAAGTGGTAAAATAATGCACAAAGATGTATTTACCATTGTTTGGGCTAGGCGTTTTGCAGGCTACAAACGGGCAAGTTTTTTAGCTCAAGATGAAGAACGCTTTGAAAAATTATTAGCTAATACAAAATATCCTATACAAATTATTTGGGCAGGTAAACCTTATCCAGTTGATCATCCTGCAATTGATGAATTTAATATGTTGGTACAACTTAGTAAAAAGTATAAAAATATAGCAGTACTTACAGGTTACGAATTAGCGTTGAGTAAACGTTTAAAACAAGCATCGGATGTGTGGTTAAATAACCCAAGAGTACCCAGAGAGGCTAGTGGTACCAGTGGAATGACGGCAGCTATGAATGGGGCTGTAAACTTTAGTACTAACGATGGTTGGATTTGCGAATTTATTAACCATGGAAATAACGGTTTTGTGGTGCCGCCACCAGTTGATTACGAAAAAATGACCACCCACGACCAAGATGAATATGATTTGGACCAATTGTATAATATTTTAGAAAATCAAATTTTGCCTATGTACTACGATAACTACGATTTGTGGTTAAAAATAACTAAAAACGGAATGAGAGATGTTCGTTGGCAGTTTGATAGCAATAGAATGGCACAAGAGTATTATGAAATTTTATATAAATAGTAGTTTACCATAAAATATTTAACTGCAAATATTTTTTCTTTGTGGTTTTTTATGCAATTTGTAACCCCTTTTTTACCAATCCTAATTCATACTTTACCACTTCTTAGCAAAAGCAAATGCAGAACAAATATCATTGACTGGTAATGCAGAAGCCGAAAAAATTTTAGCTATCGGTAAAAGTAAAATGGCATCTTCGTATGGTTATTTAAGACTATGGTGGTATATGCGTGGCATTAGTATCTTAGCAGTTTTTGGGTATTATAAACTACAATAATTACAAGATAATAGAAACGTAATCAAAAAATAAGGGCTCCGATTTAATCGGAGCCCTAAAAGGTGTTGAGATGATGATATTATTATCCTACAACAGTTACATTAACTGCGTTCATTCCTTTTTTGCCTTCTTGCAATTCAAATTCTACTTTGTCACCTTCTTTAATGTCGCCGTTTAAGCCACTAATGTGTACAAATGTTTCTTTGTTAGAATCATCATGCTTGATAAAACCGAATCCTTTTTCAGCATTGAAAAACTTTACGGTGCCTTGTTGTGTGTCCATTTTAATTGTATTTATTTTTTAATGGACGCAAAGATATACTTTATTTTATTAATAGCTACTTTATTTTCTATTTTACGTTTATTTTAGTAAATCAGCAGTAAAAAAGGACCCCATTTAGCTTCAATCTATCTAAACAAAACAGGCAAATTTGATAACAAAGTACAAAAAAGTCAACAAAAAATGTTGACTTTGTATAGTATAGCTTTATTATTCAATTAGTTAGGCCTCTTGCTCTTGATAACTCTCAATTGGCTCACAGGTACAAACTAAATTTCTATCTCCGTAGGTATTATTAACCCTGCTTACGCTTGGCCAAAATTTATTTGCACTTACATAAGGTAACGGGTAGGCTGCTTGTTGTCTGGTGTAACTATAGTTCCATTCATCTGCACAAATAACTAATTGTGTATGAGGTGCATTTTTAAGTGGATTATCTAATTTATTGGAAACCCCATCTTCAATTGCCTTTATTTCTGCTCTTATGGCTAATAATGCATCGCAAAAGCGGTCTAACTCTCCTTTATCTTCACTTTCGGTAGGCTCAATCATAATGGTACCTGCCACCGGAAAACTAAGTGTTGGTGCATGGAAATTAAAATCCATCAAACGTTTTGCAACATCTTCTGCCTCAATACCTGCACTTATTTTAAAAGGGCGTAAATCAACAATAAACTCATGGGCACAAGTTCCATTTTTACCACTGTACAAAATTTTGAAATCATTTTCTAATCTTGTCTTCATGTAGTTGGCATTTAAAATAGCCATTTCGGTACTACGTTTCAATCCTTTAGCACCAAGCATTTTTATATAAGCGTAACTAATTAATAAAATACTTGCACTGCCATAAGGTGCAGCACTAACAGCTGTACCAATACCTGGTAAATACGGAGCTAATTTTTCATTTACACAAATTGGGCCTACGCCTGGTCCTCCGCCACCGTGTGGTATAGCAAATGTTTTATGTAAATTTAAATGGCAAACATCTGCACCAATATTTCCAGGGCTTGTTAAGCCAACTTGGGCATTCATGTTTGCACCATCCATGTACACCATACCTCCATTTACATGTATTAGTTCACAAATTTCTTTTATGCTTTCTTCAAAAACGCCGTGTGTACTAGGGTAAGTTATCATTAAGCCAGCAAGTGAATCTTTATACTTAAGTGCATTTGCTGTTAAATTTTCCACATCAATATTACCTGCTTCATCGCATTTGGTAACCACCACTTTAAAACCAGCCATAACAGCACTTGCAGGGTTTGTGCCATGTGCACTTATTGGTATTAAAATAATATTTCTATGTTGATCATTCCTTGCAGCATGGTAGCCACGTATTGCTAACAAACCAGCATATTCGCCCTGTGCTCCACTGTTTGGTTGTAAAGAGGTAGCAGCAAATCCTGTTATATTACTTAACCAGCTTTCTAGCTCTGTAATTATTTGTTGGTAGCCTACCCATTGTGTGCTTGGTGCAAAAGGGTGTATACTACTAAATGCTGGCCAGCTTACCGGTATTAATTGAGTGGCTGCATTCAACTTCATGGTGCAACTACCCAAACTAATCATGGAGGTATTTAAACTTAAATCTTTATTCTCTAAGGATTTTATGTAACGCAACATTTGGCTTTCGCTTCGGTGGCTATTAAAAACGGGGTGTGTTAAAAATTCACTTGTTCTTATAAGTGAAGTTGGGATATGTGTAAGCGTATCTTCAAAATTAATCTCAAACGCTACTGGGTCGGTATCGTTTTCAAAACTATTAATTACATCAAATAAATCTTTAGGTGTTGTGGTTTCATCTAACGAAATAGTAAGGGTATTAGCTGCACCATAAAAGAAATTTATTTGCTGACGCTCAGCTTTTTCTTTTATTGCTGATGCATTAGTTGCTTTAATAGTAATGGTATCAAAGAAATTTTTATTTACAACCTCAACCCCACGTTGCTCTAATGCTTCAGCTAAAGTTTGTGTTAATAAAGCAATACGTTTTGCAATCGTTTTAATACCATCTGGCCCATGATAAACTGCATACATGGCACTCATATTTGCTAATAAAGCTTGTGCGGTGCAAATGTTACTAGTAGCTTTTTCTCTACGAATATGCTGCTCCCTTGTTTGCAAAGCCATACGTAAGCAACGATTGCCTTGTACATCTACACTTACACCAATAATACGGCCTGGGATATTTCGTTTAAATTCATCTTTAGTGGCAAAAAAAGCTGCATGTGGGCCACCAAAGCCCATAGGTACGCCAAGGCGCTGTGCTGTTCCAATGGCAACATCTGCACCCAACTCTCCTGGAGGGGTAAGTAAGGTAAGTGCTAACAAATCGGTAGCCATTATTACATGTGTATTTACAGCATGTGCTGCTGCAATAAAGTTTTTATAATCTTCTACACTACCCAAATTATTAGGGTATTGTACTAAGGCACCAAAATAGGTTTCATCTAACGCCGCTGTTTTATAATCGCCAAAAACAACTTCAATATGTATAGGTGTTGCTCTAGTTGCAATTACTTCTTTGGTTTGTGCAAACGTATTATTATCTACAAAAAACTTAGGTGCAGTAATATGGTCGGTATCTTTATTTTTATGGTTGAAAAGCATGGCCATTGCTTCTGCGGCTGCCGTGCCTTCATCTAACAAACTTGCATTGGCAATAGGTAAGCCAGTTAAATCGCTTACCATAGTTTGAAAGTTTAACAAACTCTCTAATCTTCCTTGTGCAATTTCTGCTTGGTAGGGTGTGTATTGTGTGTACCAGCCTGGGTTTTCGAAAATGGTACGTAAAATAACGCTAGGCACAATTGTACCATAATATCCTTGTCCAATATATGATTTAAACACTTTATTTAACGCCGCTGTTTGTTGCAACTGGGTTAAATACTCAAACTCACTCATTGGGTTGCCCGTAGCTAAGGGTTGTCGTAAACGAATACTTGCTGGTATTGTTTTTGCAATTAACTCCTCAATGCTTTTTGGTCCAATGGTTTTAAGCATTGCATCCGTTTCGGCTTGGTTTGGTCCTATATGCCTACCAATAAATTCGTTGTGTTGTTGTTCGAAAATTGTCATAAAAAAGAAATAAATTTTATATGCTAAGAAGGTAGGCTTTTAATCAACTTAAGTGGCACCCAATTTATATACCTATTTTAGAAGTATATACTCCTAAAAACAAGTATTGATTGAGCCTTTACTTAATCATAATTTTAAACCTTAAAGGTATAACAACCTTGTAAGAAAAATGTTGCGAAAAAGGGTGATTTTATGAGTGTGGAAAAGTGAGGGGTAAGTATAGGAAAAAGAAAGATTAAGTATCTAAGCTATAACTTTCATTAAACCAATTTACTCATAAATCGCCAACACAGGCACTTTGCTTTGGTAAATCATTTTTTTAGTGTGCTGCGTTTTAAACAAACGTTCGAAAAAACTATGGTGCTTTGGAGCAATAATGATCACATCAATATCTTTATCTTCGGTAAACATATTTACCGCTTCGTGAAAGTCGTATAAACGCATAAAGTAAAACTCTGGCTTATATTCTGCCAATAGTTCTTCCATTTTATCTCGTTCATCTTTAAAGGCTTTTGTTAAAGAAATATAATGGCTATCATCTACATTTAAAATGTGTAAGGATGGTTTAAAATCGTTCAATACATTTTTTACAGCTAATAGGGTAGGGCTTTCTTCCACATATTTCATTTCAGATGTTATAAGTACATTCTCAATTTTGGTGTATTTAGCATTTTCGGGGACTATTAATACTGGGCATACATTTTTCTCGACCATTTTTAAGGTGTTATTACCCGAAAAACGTTGAGCTAAACCTGTTTTGCCCGTTAACCCCATTACAATCATATAAGCCGTTTTTACATGTGCATAAGCCGATAAGCTATCTATAAAATTATCGCCACTTTCAACATTCGTCTCTATATTAGGTGCTATAGCAAGTAACTCTGTTTTTAAACTAGCTAAGTAATTTTGAGCCGTAGTAACGTCTTCCTCATCAGCGTAAAAATGATATAATAGTATAGTTACATCCGTTCTTCCCTTGTACATAGCACAAGCATAGTGTGCAGCATTTAAAGATGTTTCAGAAAAGTCTAAGGGAACAATTACTTGTAGCATAGATTAAAATTTTGAACAAAATAACTGAAATTCTTTAATACGATTACTTTTTATATTTGGAATAGGTATGGTTTGTGGGTACAATAAATCGATATTTGCAGTATGGAAGATGTTTTATTACAAGATTGGGAGAAAAAATCGGCCGATCATCAAAAAGTGTACAAACAATTTTTACTACGGGCTAATAAAAATAAAGTACTAAAGGCATTACCATCCTTACATGATGAAGCATTTGAAAAAATTGACTGCCTACAATGCGGTAATTGCTGCAAAGGGTTTTCGCCACGGTTTAAAACACCCGATATTAAACGTATTGCCAAGCATTTAAAAATGAAAGATGGCGATTTTATAAATCAATATTTATTTGTAGATAGCGAAGGCGATCACGTGTTAAAAACAAAGCCTTGTAGTTTTTTGGGACAAGATAATTATTGTAGCATTTACGAAGTACGCCCAAGCGATTGCGCTAGATTTCCCTACACAGATGAAGATGTGTTGTTAAAACGACCAAGTCTTACCCAAAAAAATAGCACCTTTTGCCCAGCAGTTTATTTTGTGTTAGAAAAATTGATACAACAGAAATGATTTTTAGTATTACCGCAGAGGGAAGAGAAGCTGAGGTATGTAATTTATACTAAACATTATTTGTGATTTCTCCTATTGTAGAAATGACAAGTTTGCGAAAATATAGTTGCTAATAGGGTTACGTTATTTTGTAGTTAACTCCATATACGCTGCTGTCAGCGGCCTTTCTATTTCATCGCCTTTACATTCTTCGGCACCAAAGTAATGAAGGGTTACTTTTTCTTTACCCATTTTTTTACTCCATTTTGTTGTGAACGTTTTGTTGTGCAATGGTTAGGGCACCAATAGTAAATAACGAGTTATGTATAAACGAACGACGGTTTATAGTTTTAATTTTTATAGTGATAGTTTATAAATCTCCATTTTCTTTTAAAACTTCAATTTTGGTCATTACCTCATCGTTTAAAAATTGTTTGTGTGCTTTTAGTTTTTCGTTAATTGATGGGTAAGCAATAGCCAACATTTCGGCTGCTAAAATTCCAGCATTTTTTGCTCCGTTTAATGCAACAGTAGCAACGGGCACTCCATTTGGCATTTGCAGTATAGATAAGATGCTATCCCATCCATCTATTGAATTAGATGATTTTATGGGTACACCAATAACGGGTAAAATACTAATAGCAGCAATCATTCCGGGTAAATGTGCAGCACCACCAGCACCTGCAATAATTACTCGTATACCTCTATCTCTTGCATTACTAGCATAGTCAAACATGCGGTGCGGCGTTCTGTGGGCAGATACAATTGTTATTTCGTATTCAATATTAAATTCATCTAAAATTAAAGCAGCGTTGTTCATTATAATTAGGTCACTATCGCTACCCATAATTATGCCTACTAGAGGATTTGTCATATATACGTTTTTTGCAAATTTAATTATAACAAATTGATTATAAAACTATTTTACCAACTCCCCTTTTAAACGTAGTAATTCAGTTTCGGCAATCTTGGTGTTGTATCTAGCAGCAATTAAACGGTTAAAAGCATCTTCTAAAGTTTTTTGGGTTTCTCTTAATTCTAAAGTAGTAGAAATGCCAAGCTTAAATCGTTCCATAGCTATATACACATTTTCTTTAGCTAATAAAATATTCTCCTCTTCTAATGCTAATGTTTTCTTTTGTAATTCATATGTTTTAAAAGCATTGCTTATAGCAATTTGATTAGTGGCTTTTATTTTTTCATACTCTATTTTATTTTTATCAATAGCAAGTTGTGCTTGTTGTATTTGCCTTTTTTTATTGTAGCCATTAAAAATAGGTATGTTTGCAGATAAGCCATAATTAAATAATATGTTTCTATTTGTAATGAGCGTAAAGTTGT
>Ga0114969_10000304_pt1 | contig 41723 bp, 37 predicted proteins | sample M_130807_MF_Meta_FD_87316 | JGI IMG/M metagenome (GOLD analysis project Ga0114969, IMG submission 87316) | Freshwater microbial communities from Lake Montjoie, Canada to study carbon cycling - M_130807_MF_MetaG | ecosystem: Environmental > Aquatic > Freshwater > Lake | place: Lake Montjoie... | reverse complement strand
CCGACCTTCGGGTTATGAATCCGATGCTCTAACCAGCTGAGCTACCCCGACATTTGTAAAAAATTAGCTAACTCGTCTTCGACAAGCTCAGACTGACATAGCTTAATCCGTTTTACGGGATGCAAATATAGGCCATTTTCTCAAAAGGGGAAAAGCTAATTCTGTAAAAGTTGGCTAATTCTTTCTGCTACCTTTTCTGCATTGGGTAACATCTCTTTTTCTAAAAGTACATTCATGGGTACTGCAGGTAAATTTAAAGCGCCTAAAACTTCTACAGGTGCATCTAAGTTTCTAAAACAAGCTTTACTAATTCTACCAGCTAAGGCCTCTGCAAAGCTATTATTTTGTTGCTCCTCGGTTACTATTAAACATTTGCCATGTTTTTTTACAGTGGCAAAAATGAGTTCTTCATCTAACGGAAATAAGGTACGTAAATCTATTACCTCAACTTTACCTACAAAACTTTTTGCCGCAGCTTTTGCCCAATACACTCCCATGCCGTAGGTAATTATACAACAGCTTTCGCCGTTTTCAATACACGCTGCATTGGCTTGTAAAACAATATTTGCTTTGCCTAGCGGAATAATATAATCTGCCGAAGGCTCAACAGTTTTAGCCTCTTCTGTACCGGGTACTTTGCTCCAGTATAATCCTTTATGCTCTAACATTACAACAGGATTAGGATCTAAAAAAGCAGCCTTCATTAAACCTTTTATATCGGCTGCATTGCTTGGATAAACTATTTTAATTCCTTTAATAGAAAGCAAGGTAGTTTCTATGCTACCGCTATGATAAGGACCACCGCCGCCATAAGCACCTATTGGTATACGTATTAATGTATGTATTGGAAATTTGCCACAACTTAAATAACAACTTTTGCTTATTTCGGTTACTAATTGATTTAAACCAGGGTAAATATAATCGGCAAACTGAACCTCCACAATGGGCTTTAAACCTACTGCACTCATACCAACTGTGCTACCAATTATATAAGCTTCTTGTATAGCTGTATTAAAAACTCTATAATCGCCAAATTGTTCTGCTAAGGTAGCTGCTTCTCTAAAAACGCCTCCTAGTCTACGTCCTACATCTTGCCCATATAATACAGCCTCAGGAAATTCCTCCATTATTTCTCTTATAGCAAATAAGGCTGCATCTACCATTAATACTTTTTCGTTATTTATTGGAGAACGTTCTCCCTTTTCTTCGGTAACTGTTGTTGGCACAAAAACATAATCGCTTACTGTTGAAGCAATGGGCTCTGGCGCCACTAATGCATTAGAAAAATCAGTTGCTACGTTTTGTGCAGTTTCATTTTCTATTTGTAGTAAATCATTTTCTGTAACGCCTAATTCTATTAATTTTTTTCTAAGCTTTGGTTTTGGGTCATCTAAATAATGCTTAGCTAAATCTTCTTCAGTTCTATAAAATTCTTTACGTACACCACTTGTATGATGGCCAAGTAAGGGCACTTTTGCACATACTAAAAACGGATGACGCTCTCTTCTCACTTCATCCACCACATTTTTCATTACTTCAAAACTTTGTGCAAAATCGCTACCATCTATACTTATACGACTTATTCCACCAAAGCCTTTTACAAATTCACTGGCGTTGGTTAATCTTGCTTCTTCTTTTGTAACGCTTATGCCCCAACCATTATCTTGTACTAAAAAAATAATAGGTAATTGGTGTAATGCGGCAAATTGTAAGGCTTCGCTTACTTCACCTTCGGTAACCGATGCATCCCCAAGGGAGCAAAGGACAATTGGTTGATGGTTGATAGCTGATGGTTCATAGTGTGAGCCTTTCATGAACAATGAACTATGAGCCATTTGCTGCTCTTTATACTTTATTCCTTGTGCAACGCCTGTTGTGGGTATGGCTTGCATACCTGTTGCACTGCTTTGATGAATTATTGTTGGCTTATCGTTTCCGTTATAATTAGGATGGCTGTAATACTCTCTTCCGCCGGTAAAAATATCATTGCCTTTGGCTAATAATTGCAACATTAATTCGTAGGGAGAAAAGCCTAATCCTAACAACATACTTTCATCTCTGTAGTAAGGGCTTACATAATCTTGTGGTAATAATTGAAACGCTGTAGCTAGTTGAATAGCTTCGTGCCCTCTTGAAGTGGAGTGAACGTATTTGCAAATTTGTCTATTATTCTCATATGTATCTGCCATTGCATAGGCAGTGCACATTAAACGATAGGCGTTTAATAAAATACTTGTATCAACCATTGGGCAAAAGTAAATTATTTATAAGTAGCAGAAAATAATGTAACGTATTTGAAACAATTTATTTTATTTGTACCGAGAGTAATTTTTCATTTTCGATGTAACAATCTAATTCGTCTCCTACAACACATTCGCCTACTCCTGCTGGCGTACCTGTAAAAATAAGATCGCCATTATTCAAGGAAAAATAGTTAGAAATATGTTCAATAATGGAATCGAAGCTAAAAATCATATCGCCACTTAACCCTTTTTGCATGAGTTCTCCATTTTTTTTCAAACTAAAATTGATATTTTTTTTATTGAATGCTGGGGTAATGTTTAAAAAAGTACTAACCGCTGCAGAGTTATCAAATGCCTTTGCTTTTTCCCAAGGCAAGCCTTTTTTCTTACACTCATCTTGAATATCTCTAGCTGTAAAATCTATTCCTACTCCAATACCATTATAATAATTACTTGCAAAGCTTGATTGAACATGTTTCCCATTTTTACAAATACGCAACACCAACTCACATTCGTAATGTAATTGATTCGTAAACTTTGGATAGTAAAATGGTGTATGCGCTTGCAATAATGCATTTTTAGGCTTCATAAATATTACAGGCTCAGTTGTTGGCACAGCATTCCCCAATTCTTTAGCATGTTCAGCATAATTTCTTCCTATACAAAAAATTTTCATCTGTTTATTTCATTTAAAACTAAAATAGGGATAGTAAATACTATGAAAGTAATTAAAATGCAGCAAAACTGTATGTTTGTAAGGAGGTTTATTTATTATGGATTTATAACTAAATTATTGTACTTACTCATTGTTTGATCTATTCCAACTATAATAAAATTTTCTATAATTTCAATACAAGTTTCTATTTTTAATTTTATGATTGGCTCTTCTGTTTTAAGCCATTTGCTTAAAACAAAATCAGCTTGCATTCCTTTTGGATAATTATCCCCGATACCAAAGCGTAGTTTTGCATAAGCATCTGATCCTAAAATAGCCTGTATATCTTTTAAGCCATTATGCCCAGCATGAGTACCTGCTTTACGAAGGCGTATTTTATCAATGGGTAAAGCCAAATCATCTACAACTGTTAATGTATTTTCTATTAAAACTTTTTCTTTATCTAACCAATACTTAAATGCTTTTCCACTTAAATTCATAAAAGTAGTTGGGCAAATACATACCATTTGTTTTCCTTTCCATTTTATATCGGCAACATAAGCCAGCCTATCTACTCTAAAACTTCCGCCATGCTTGGTAACAAAAGCATGCACAACATCAAAACCAATATTATGCCTTGTGTTGGCGTATTCTGCCCCAATATTACCTAAACCTACTATTAAAAATTTGGACATTACGGTGAGTGATGAATTGTGAATGTTTAAATTAAAATTTGATTTTTTACTGTAGAAAAATATTAGTTGAAAGCAATGTATATAGTTAAAAGCTAATGAGCAATTTCTCCTTATCAAGAACAACTATTATCCAATGCTATTTAGCAACATGTTTAAATCTACTTCGGTTTGAATTAATACGTCTCTTGCTTTACTACCTTGGCTACCTCCTACTACACCAGCTGCTTCTAATTGATCCATTAACCGGCCAGCTCTGTTATATCCTAATTTCATTCGGCGTTGTAATAAAGATGTACTACCAACTTGGCTTGCTACTATTAATCTTGCTGCATCTTCAAACAACGGATCTTTATCATTTAGGTCAAAATCTTTTCCTTCCATTTCTTTTTCATCCACATATTCTGGCAATAAAAAGGCTTGTGGGTAGCCTCGTTGTTTTCCAATAAAATCAACAATTTTATCAACTTCCGGTGTGTCAACAAATGCACATTGTAAACGAACTAATTCGCCATTGTAACTAATCAACATATCGCCTTTACCAATTAATTGCTCTGCACCACCAGCATCTAAAATGGTACGGCTGTCTATTTTACTACTCACTTTAAATGCAATTCTTGCAGGGAAGTTTGCTTTAATTGTACCAGTAATAATATTAACACTTGGCCGTTGTGTTGCAATAATTAAATGTATACCCACTGCCCTAGCCAACTGTGCTAATCTTGCAATAGGCATTTCAACTTCCTTACCAGCTGTCATAATTAAATCTGCAAATTCATCTACCACCAATACTATAAAAGGTAAAAATTGATGACCTTTTTCTGGATTTAATTTACGTGCTACAAATTTTTCGTTATACTCTTTTATGTTTCGTACGCCTGCCTCTTTGAGTAAATCGTATCTATTATCCATTTCAATACAAAGTGCATTAAGGGTATGTACTACTTTTTTTGTATCGGTAATAATGGCATCTTCTTCGCCGGGCAATTTTGCTAAAAAATGATTTTCAATTGTTTTATAAATACTAAGCTCAACTTTTTTAGGATCGACTAAAACAAATTTTAATTGAGATGGATGTTTTTTATATAATAATGAAACCAATATAGCATTTAAGCCAACAGATTTCCCTTGCCCCGTTGCACCAGCCATAAGCAAATGAGGCATACTTGCTAAGTCTACAATAAAATTTTCGTTATCAATTTTTTTCCCAATTGCAATGGGTAAAGAAAAGTTGTTTTGTTGAAATTTTTCAGATGCCAAGAGGGTTTTCATACTAACCACCGTTTTCTTTGCATTGGGTACTTCAATACCAATGGTACCTTTGCCGGGTATTGGCGCTATAATACGAATACCTAATGCAGCAAGACTTAAGGCAATATCATCTTCTAAATTTTTGATTCGACTAATTCGCACACCAGCAGCAGGAATAATTTCGTATAAGGTTACAGTAGGCCCCACTGTTGCCGAAATTTTTTGAATATCAATATCGTAATTTTTTAAGGTACCTATAATTTGATTTTTATTATTCTGTAGTTCATTGACATCTTGTACAATTTTTTCGCTGCCGTGATTTTCTAATAAATCAAGCGTAGGGTATTTATAATCTCTTAAATCTAAAATAGGATCGTAAGGAGCTGGGGTAATTTGCTTTGGCATTTCCACTTCTTCATCTAATTTTTCTGGCACTACTTTTATTTCTAATTCTAGTGGTTCTATTGCATTATTTTTTACAATAGGCTTTACTGGCTCAATAGCTAAACTACCCTCTGCAGGTTTAATTTTATCTAACCCTTCTTTTTCTAGTAAATTAATTTCATGGTTCAACAAAGGGTTTTCCTGAGGAGGAATAATCAATATATTTCCTTCTTCTTTTAAAACATTCGATTTTGAACTTATTACATCATCTTGGTTTTCGGTTGTTGTTAATGAAGTGCTTTCATCTTCATCATCTACTTCATCAAGTTGGTTACTTATATCGCCTGCTTCAACTTGATTTTTTTGAGGTAATTTAAATACGGGATTAAACCGCCAGATAATATAACTTACTGCCGCAAGTAATAAAATACCATACGTTCCTATTTCGCCAATCACTTTATACATCCACTCTTTTGTAGTATCCCCTACTGCACCACCCCAAGCAAATGCTTTTGATGAAAATAAAACCGAAGCCAATACACTTAATAAAGGCAAGCCAACTATTAAATATTTTAAATTACGAATGGTAGAAAAAATCTTTTTTCCAAAAAAGAAATTGATACCTATAATAAAAAAGAATGAGCAAACTAAATAAGCGGCAATACCAAATCCATTATAAATAAAGAAATGCCCTATAAAAGCTCCAAGTGTTCCTAATAAATTTGCCACTTTCACATCGGTTCCCAGCAATAATTTATAGCCATTTTTAAATACTTTGTCTTGATCCTCCTCCCAAGTAAATAAATAAGATGTAAACGCAACAAATAATAGTATGGATATTAATAGAAAAAAAGTGCCGACAATTTTATGGGTACGTTCGTCTTTAAGTAGCTGCTTTACTTCAACTACTTCTTCCTTCTCTTGTTTAAATTGTTCTTTAGCCTCCGCTTTGGGTTTTGCCGATTTTAACTTATTAACCATTGTAACAAAGATATAAAAACCTTTATTGAAAAAAATAATGAATTAAGATAATATTTTAGACAATATTGTTCGTTTTTAGTAGGTTTGAACTAAACCATGTTTGCTTGAAAAAGCATATCCCTATTCTTTTAATTTCTTTACTATTTTTTTCTACTAACCTATTTAGTCAAGTTAAACTTAATAAAGCAGCCATTAATACATTGGAGGTGGGTACTTACTTTTCTATCTCAAATTAGGTTGGTTTTTAAAATGATGTAAAAAAAGGTGATCGATTCATTTTGGAAAAATCAACAATTTAGCACTACTGAAGATTATTTAAAAATAATAAAATCAAGATCTGATTTAGTTGAACACTATTCGTATTTAAAATTTTCGGTACTTAATCAAAAAAATAAAAGATTAAGCTATTCTTCTATTCGTTTAAAGCTATAGCCTTGTTTAAATGCATATTCCAGTAGTTTAGGAAAAGCATATTCCATTCTTTCTACTGCTTTTTCGCTATCGTGAAATACTACAATTGCACCAGGGTAAATTTTATTTTTTATTTGATTAAAACATTTTTCAGGGCTTAAAGACTGCTCCCAATCACCTGCTAAAATAGTCCACATGATAGTTGAAAGGGGAGGGTGGAAAGAGGAAAGTTTAGTTAGCTGTGATTTTTTTATTCTGCCGTAAGGCGGACGAAATAATATTGAATTAATATATTGCTGTGCTTCTTTAATATTATTCAAATAAATTCCATCATCTGTTTTCCAGCCGTTTAAATGATGCATGGTGTGGTTGCCAATTGTATGCCCTTCATTAACTATTTGTTGCATTACAGCCGGATATTTTTTTGCATTATCTCCAATGCAAAAAAAAGTAGCTTTAGCATTGTACTTTTTTAATTGTTGCAGAACAAAAGGTGTAATAGTTGGATGAGGGCCATCATCAAAGGTGAGGTACAATATTTTTTCTTTTGTAGGAATATCCCACACACAATTTGGGTATAGTTTTTTTATCCACCAAGGAGTTTTAACAAAATATAAATCTCTCTTTAAAAAATTAAAGATTAAATTTTTATTTTTTTGCCAATAATGTGGTGCTATTGCAGTCATAATAACTAAAACCCTCTTAAGGGTTTTTAATAAATTAAATTTTTTACCAAAAATAAACCTCTAGTAAAACAAAAGTAACTCAAAAATAGTTGAGCGTTAAAGCCCCTTTTGGCATATCCCGATTTTTCGGGAAGGGTTTTGAGCAGTATCTTTGCAATATGAGTAAAGTTAGAGTTCGTTTTGCCCCAAGCCCAACAGGTGGTTTGCATTTAGGTGGGGTAAGAACGGTTTTGTACAATTATTTATTTGCCAAAAAACATGGTGGCGATTTTATTGTGAGGATTGAAGACACCGACCAAACAAGATTTGTTGAGGGTGCTGAACAATATATTTTTGATTGCTTAAAATGGTGTGGTATTGAGCCTGATGAAAGCCCACTAAACGGAGGTAATTTTGGCCCTTACCGCCAAAGTGAACGTAAAGAGCAAGGAATTTACAACCAATATGCCGAGCAATTAATTAAAGACGGTTACGCTTATTATGCTTTTGATACGCCAGAGGAGCTAGAAAAAATGAGGAGTGAAAATAAAAGTGAAAAAAACCCTAGTCCGCAATACGACCATACGATACGATTGAAAATGAAAAATTCGCTATCGCTTTTGCCAAATGAAGTAGAACAATTATTAGCTGCTGGCACAAGATATGTAGTAAGAATAAAAATGCCAGAAAATGAAATAATTAGTTTTGATGATATCATTCGTGGCGAAATAAAAAACGAAACAGGATTGGTAGATGATAAAGTTTTACTAAAAGCCGATGGGATGCCAACCTACCATTTAGCGGTTGTAGTTGATGATTATTTAATGCAAATTACACATGCCTTTAGAGGTGAGGAATGGTTACCAAGTGCACCTGTGCATGTATTACTTTGGAAGTATTTATTTGGACTAAGTAACATGCCAAAATGGGCTCATTTGCCTTTAATACTTGGACCTAGCGGAAAATTAAGTAAAAGAGATGGAGCAAAATATGGCTTTCCCGTTTTTGCAATGAATTGGACCGACCCTAAAACCAATGAGCTTGTTGAGGGTTTTAAAGAGAAAGGATTTTTACCAGAGGCATTTATAAATTTACTTGCATTACTTGGGTGGAATGCTGGCACAGAGCAGGAATTATTTACCAAAGAAGAATTAATAGAAAATTTTAGTTTGGAACGAGTGCATAGTGCTGGTGCAAAATTTGATTACGAAAAAGCAAAGTGGTTTAATGCAGAATGGATAAAGAAGTTGGCAGTGGGCAAATGGCAGTGGGCAGTAAAAGAAGATTTCAATTCAAAGGGTATTACCATAGATGACAATGCAAAATTTGAAATGATATTAAATTTGGTAAAAGAAAGATGTCCCTTATTAACAGATTTTTATATACAAGCTTCATTTTTTTATAAAGCACCCGAAACGCTGGATGTTGATGCTATAAAACCAAAATGGAGTGCCGATAAAAATCAATTTTTTGTAGACTGGATTGTTGCTTTAAATGGTTTAAAAAATTGGGATGCAGTTTCTATTGAAAATAGTTTTAAGGAATTAGCAATAGAAAAAGCTATCAAACCAGGTGAATTACAGTTACCATTTAGAATAATGTTGGTTGGAGGAAAATTTGGTCCTCCTGTAGTTGACATTGCTGCTATTATTGGAAAAGAAGAAACAGTGAACAGAATAAATTATGCATTAAACTTATTTTAACCTGCCTGTTATTACCGAGGTTATTAATTATTAATTGTAAATTGTTGTATGAATAGACCCGTAAGAGTATTAATTGCAAAAGTAGGCTTAGATGGACATGACCGTGGTGCTAAAGTTATTGCTACTGCATTACGAGATGCTGGTATGGAAGTAATTTATACCGGCTTACGCCAAACACCCGAAATGGTTGTAAATGCTGCGTTGCAAGAAGATGTGGATGCCATTGGAGTAAGTATTTTAAGTGGTGCCCACAACACGGTTTTTCCTAAAGTAATTGCCTTAATGAAGGCTAAAGAAATGAATGACGTTTTATTAACTGGCGGCGGCATAATACCGGATGATGATATGAAAACATTGAATGAGATGGGTATAGGAAAATTATTTGCACCTGGTACACCAACTATCGAAATTGCAACTTATATAAAAACTTGGGTAAAGGAAAATAGAAATTTTTAATTATTTATATGTATCAAACACTTTTAACAACCTTAGAAAATGGCATTTTCACTATTACCATTAACCGGCCCGATAAACTAAATGCTTTAAACAAACAAGTATTTACCGATTTAGATCATGCCATAGATGAAGTATACAATAATGCTGAAATTAAAACCGTATTAATTACTGGTGCTGGTACAAAAGCATTTGTTGCTGGTGCAGATATTACAGAATTTGGCGGATTAACTAAAGAAGAAGCTATGGCATTAGCTAAAAGAGGACAAGATGTTTTTTTTAAAATAGAAAAAAGTAAAAAGCCAATTGTAGCAGCGGTGAATGGTTTTGCATTAGGTGGTGGATGTGAGTTAGCTATGGCTTGCCACTTTAGATTGTGTAGTGAAAATGCAAAGTTTGGTCAGCCCGAAGTTAACCTTGGATTATTACCAGGCTACGGAGGCACTCAACGCCTTACTCAATTAGTTGGTAAAGGAAAAAGTATGGAGTTACAAATGACTGCCCATTTAATTGATGCTAATGAGGCTTTACAAATTGGTTTAGTAAATCATGTAACCACCCCAGAAAGTCTACTAGAAAGAACAAAAGATATTTTACAAATAATAATGAGTAAAGCTCCTATTGCTATTGCAAAAGTTATTGAATGTATAAATATTGCAGTTGTGAGTGATAGTGCATACACCAACGGTAAAAGCGGCTACGATAAAGAGGTTGAGGCTTTTGGCGATTGCTTTATTACGGAAGATATGAAAGAAGGCACTTCGGCATTTTTAGAAAAAAGGAAGGCAAATTTTACAGGGAAGTAATTGATTTATACTAAACCTTATTTAAAAATAATTTATAAAAAAGTATATGGAATTTAGAATTGAAAAAGATACCATGGGAGAAGTAAAAGTTCCCGTTAAGGCCTATTATGGTGCACAAACCCAACGTAGCATAGATAATTTTAAAATTGCTGAAGACATTAATAAAATGCCTAAAGAAATTATTGCTGCATTTGCTTACTTAAAACATGCAGCAGCATTAACTAATGCAGACGCAGGTATACTTACCAAAAAGAAAGCTGATTTAATAGGAAAAGTATGTAAAGAAATTTTGGAAAGAAAATTAGATGATTATTTTCCGTTGGTGGTATGGCAAACAGGAAGTGGTACACAAAGCAATATGAATTGCAATGAAGTTATTGCTTACCGTGGGCATGTTTTAAATGGTGGTAAATTAAGCGATAAAGAAAAGTATTTACACCCTAATGATGATGTAAACAAATCACAATCAAGTAATGATACTTTTCCTACGGCAATGCATATTTCGGCATATAAAATTTTAATAGAAACAACACTGCCCGGCATAAAAAAATTAAGAGATACGTTAGATAAAAAAGCTAAAGCTTTTAAGAAAGTAGTAAAAATTGGTCGTACCCATTTTATGGATGCAACACCACTTACTTTAGGGCAAGAGTTTAGCGGCTATGTATCGCAGTTAGACCATGGGATGAGGGCTATAAAAAATACATTAGCGCATTTGAGTGAATTAGCATTAGGTGCTACTGCTGTGGGTACTGGCATAAACACACCTCCTAAATACGATGTAAATGTGGCCAAATATATATCCAAGCTTACTAAACTACCTTTTAAAACTGCCGAAAATAAATTTGAAGCATTAGCTGCTCATGATGCTATAGTAGAAGCACATGGTGCATTAAAAACTGTAGCCGTTAGTTTAATGAAAATTGCTAATGATATTCGTATGTTATCGAGTGGGCCAAGAAGCGGTATTGGCGAATTACATATTTCCGATAATGAGCCCGGTAGTTCTATTATGCCCGGTAAGGTAAACCCTACACAATGTGAAGCCTTAACGATGATTGCCGCACAAGTAATGGGTAATGATGTTACGATTGGCATTGGTGGCAGCAACGGACATTTTGAATTGAATGTTTTTAAGCCTGTAATGATTTATAATTTTTTACATAGTGCTAGATTAATAGGTGATGGCTGTGTTAGCTTTAATGATAAATGTGCAATAGGGATTGAGCCATTAAAAGCAAACATTAAAAAGCATGTTGATAATAGCTTAATGTTAGTTACTGCACTAAATACAAAAATTGGTTATTACAAGGCTGCCGAAATTGCACAAAAAGCACATAAAGAAAATACTACTTTAAAAGAAATGGCTGTAAAACTTGGTTATGTAACCCCTAAAGAATTTGATGAGTGGGTTAAGCCAGAGAATATGGTAGGGAAAATATGAATAACAACTTATAGATTGGATTAAGTAAAAAGCACTTCTTGTAAAGAAGTGCTTTTTTATTGCAAAAAATGAATTTTATTTACATTTATACGAAAACTTAATTTTAGAACCCCCAGGTGCTGGTATGGCTGGTTGATCATCTCCACTCATAATTACATCTAACACATAATTATCTCTACTCATTCTATAACTAGCAAAGTTAGATACCAACGAATCTACAGCTACACCACTGTTATAAAAACTTAGCTTTATTTTTTTTATGGCATTAGCTGATTTTTTACCAAAATTAAAAAATTGTACATATTCTGGATGTGTAAATTCATCTGGAAAAATATACAAATAATTTTGAGGAGATATAGTTGGATAATACTGCATATCAGCATCTACCTCTACTTCTCCACTTACTAAATTAGTATACGTCATTTTAGTAAGATTATTACCTGTGTAAGTATAGGCTACATTTATTAATGGGAATGCACCAGGAGAAAGCAAATAGTTTTTTTGTATTAAATACCCATTTGCATTATAGGAATAATCGGCATCAAACTGTGGCGATAAAATATCTGTAGGATCTGTTAAACCATGCAAACGTTTTATTCTATTATTTACTAAATCCAATACAAAATATTCATCCACATTTAAATAAATAGTATCATTAGAGTATGTAATATCTGCCGCAAAAGTTAAGGCAACTGCTAAGCTATCAAATGCATTAATTTGATCAACTCTATCTAAAATATTGATAGTAGCCGCTAACGATCCTAAATTTATGCCAGTTGCGGTATCGTTATAAACCAATTTAGCTATCCGGCAATTTTTACCAACAATTAATTCATTGCCAATAAGTGTAGAGTTTTCTGTACTTAGTTCTTTTTCGCAGGCAGATAAAAAAATTACTGCTGATAATATTAATAGAGTGCTTAATTTTTTTTTCATTTCTTTTTCAAAAGATTTTACGCCTAAAAGTATTTATTATTATTATTTTAACCCATTTAATAATGCAAAACATTTGCCAATTTTATAAATAGGTAATGGTAAATCTACAATTGGTATTTGGGCTGTTTAGTATATAATTAAAATTTCCGCTTGCTATAGGTGTACCGCTTGCAAAAAGTATAACGCTTTGTACACCTAACGAAGTAAAGGTATTTAATGTTGCACCTGTTGAAAAAGTTACCCCATTTACTGGTGTGGTTCTTATTTGGTATGTGCCTATTGAAGTTACATTTACATTGGCTACTACATAGTTTACGCCAGCTAGTATTATTTGCCCAGCTTGGTATATGCCACTGCTATTAAACCCACTACAAGTATTAGGTGCACCACCCATTGAAAAAATTGCATTAGCCCCACCGCCGCCGCCAATGCTAATATTAGCTATACAAAGGCTACCACCATAGGTTACTCTGAACGGAAATAATCCATTTAATAAAGGCTTCCCCGATCCGTACAAACGTACGGTATTGCCTCCACCATAACCCAAACGGCCTGTACCTTTAAACGACATGCCATTTACCGTATTTGTTTGTATAGTATAGGTACCAGCAGCTTTTATATTTACACTTACATCTAAATAATTATCGGCAGTTAATGCTGAATCTTTTTCATAATTGCCATGTATCAAAATTTGCTTACAACCGCCAATAGAGTCGGTGGTTAAATTACCACTTGATAGTGCGTTTTCATCAACATCATCTTTTGTACAACTAAAAAAGAGAGTAGCAATAAAAACAAGGGCAATAAAAAAGAAATTCTTCATATTTATTTTTTAGATAATTTTCTATTAAAATATTTGTGACCGAGTTAATTCATTTTGGATAGTGGCAGGAGCTATTAAATTTTGAATACTTGAATAGATTACACCAATACCTTTTGCATAGCGTCTTTTTTCATTAGCTATGGGCAAATTACCTAACCCAAGAATGGTTACTTCGTAAGCATAATCAACTTCAATTACATTAGTATATGTAATACCATTAACTGTAAATGTTGCTCCTTTTGCTATTATGGTAGCCTTTATTCTAATATCTGTGATAATAAATCCCATTGCTGAATTTGGTCCTAAATTATTACTCGTCCAATTTTGTGCAACAAGCTTAGTAGAATCTAACACTAAATATTCTTTATTAATGGAGTTATCTAACACGCCTAAATTACCATCTATGTATTGATAATATAATCCACCATTTTTTCTATTAAAAAATGAATCTGTTGGGTTACCTAAAACTTTTCGTTCGAAAATTTTATACGTATTTGTGCCAAATGTTCTTGAGTTTGCAGTTACTTGTATAAAAGTAGTATCTGCTGGGGTACCGCCAACCAGCCTAGTAGTCCAATTAGTAAAACTGGTTTGTGGTATATAATCTAAATTAGGTATAGGTGGTGCAGCAATTACGGTAATAGTAAATGTACAACTAGATGTACCATTGCTAGCCGTATAATTAAATGAACCTGCAACAGTTGGCGTACCAGTAGCAGTTAAAACCACTGGAAAAATGCCATTGGCTGCAAAACTTCCTGTACCAGAAAAGGATAACCCATTAATTGAAGCCCCTGTATTTAGCGTATAAATTCCAGGATTTGTTACTGTTGCAATAAGGGTAACCGTATGTGTTGCGCCTACAGTTGTACCGGCAGTATATATGCCTATACCAGTAGTTACACCAGAGCAACTACCGGGTGCACCGCCAAGGGTATAAATTGAATTTGGGTTTGCACCACTTACAACAGGTACAAATATCCTGCATATACTATTACCAAATTTTACTGTAAATATTTTTGTTCCTGTACTTGTTGGGGTACCAACCCCAATAAGTTTTACTATGTTTAAACCTAATGCATTTACAGTGCCAATAGCACTGAATGACATACCTGCAATGGTATCGGTTTTAATGGTATAATTACCGATTTTAGTAACATCAATAGTTACTTCTACAAAGTTGGTTGATTTTAGTATAGTATCTTTTGTATAATCTCCGCTTACACTACTAGGTAAACAATTATCCGATGAACTCTTTAATGTACCCAAAGCTAAACCATCATCTGGTATTGCATCAAATTGTAATTCTTTTTGGCAAGCTGCAAAAAAAACAACGACTAGTACAATAAAAAAATAGGCAAATAAACGCTTCATGAAAACTATTTATAGTGGCTAAATTTACAACTTTTATACCGATACAAAGCATCAATTTTGCAATTACGATATCTGGCTTTCATCATTAACCAATGCCTTAGTTTCTACGGTGGAGTTGGTGATTACTTCTTTCTTTTTAAAAAACCTGCGTTGAAACACTAGTATAGAGATTACTCCTGTAGAAATGGATGCGTCGGCAATGTTAAAAATGGGCCTAAAAAATTCAAAATATTCACCAGCTTTAAAGGGAAACCATTTTGGATAATGCCCTTTAATGATAGGGAAATACAACATATCTACTACGTTACCATACAAAAAAGATGAATAGCCTTTGCCTCCAATTTTTGCTACCCCATCATAATAAATATAACCATTTGTAGCATTATCTAGCAACATACCTTTATCAAAAATAATTCCGTAAAACATGCTATCCAATAAATTACCAATTGCCCCAGCATAAATTAATGCAGCACAAATAATAAAGCCTTTATGATATTTCTCTGCAATTATTCTACCAATATACCAGGTGCCAAAAACTACAGCCACCATTCTAAATACGGTTAAAGCCAATTTACCCCAATTACCACCAAAACTCCAGCCATAAGCCATGCCCATATTTTCTACAAAGTATAATTGTGCACCGCTCCCTAGCATTTGCCTGTTTTCGTGTAAATTAAAACTCGTTTTTACCCAAATTTTTAAGGCTTGGTCGGCAATAAGAATGAATAAAACAAGTAGTATTACGTTTATACGTTTCATAAGGAGCAAAGATAGTGGGAATTAGGCTTTTGATGAATTTGAAGTATTAATGTATATAATTTAAATATTTACAGCCTATTTATTCCTCAAAATAAACCCTCTTCACTCGTTGCGATATACCAGTTAAAATTTCGTAGGCAATAGTATCTGCACAACGGGCTAGATTATTTACGGGCAAATCTTCTCCAAATACAATTACATCATCTCCTTCTTTAACCTCAATACCCGTAACATCAAGCATCGTCATATCCATACACACGTTACCAATTACAGGAGCTAATTTACCATTAAATAACATGCTGCCTTTGCCATTGCTTAAGGCTCTGGGGTAACCGTCTGCATAACCAATACGAACGGTAGCAATAGTTGCATCAGTGGTTGTTATTCCTTTACGGCTGTAGCCAACACTTTCGCCCTTTTTTATTCTTTTTAATTGAGATATGGTCGTTTTTAATGTAGTCACATTTTTTAATTGTGCTTGCAAAAAATTATCTACGCCATATAAACCAATACCTAGCCTTACCATATTGTATTGCAACTTATTATGCCTGTGTATGGCACTTGTATTTGCTATATGTTTAATAAATGAGTACGAAATAACGTGTTGTAATTGAGCACAAGCCTCGTTAAAAATGGTTGCTTGCTGTTGTGTAAAATCATCATGCTCTGCAGCATCGCTTGCTGCCAAATGAGAAAAAACAGATTGTATTTTAAAGGATGTTGTTTCTTTTATTTTTGTACAAAGGGTTTCTATTTCGTATAGTTCAAACCCCAAGCGTTTCATACCAGTATCTATTTTTATGTGAACGGGAAAGTTTGTAATACCACCTTGTTGTAAATAATTATCGAAGCTATCAAAAAGTTCAAATGAAAATAACTCAGGTTCTAAATTATGTTGTACCAATACATCAAACGTAGCATCTTCAACATTCATAACCATTATGGGCAAGGTAATGCCAGCTTTGCGTAGCTCTACACCCTCATCTGCGTAAGCAACAGCCAAATAATCCACCTTATGAAATTGTAATAGATTGGCAATTTCGAACCCTCCACTTCCGTAACTAAACGCTTTAACCATAGCCATTAGTTTAACCCCTGGGGTTAGTTGCTGTTTGTATATTTTTAAATTATGAGCAATGGCATTTAAGTTAATTTCTAAAATGGTTTGATGTACTTTTTGCTCAAGCAAATGACTAAGTTGTTCAAACTCAAAAACTCTTGCCCCTTTTAATAAAATAGTTTCGTTACTAAAATGTAGGGCATAAAAGTTTTGTTTAAAATCGTTTGTGCTAGCAAAAAAATGAACATCGGCAATGCCACTAAATGCATTTTTTTGTTTAGATATTTCTGGACCAACCCCTATAAAGCGATTAATATTTTTTTGTTGCAAAATTGCTGCAACTTCAGCATATAACGCTGCATTTTTTTTTCCAGACTGTAAAATATCGCTTAATATTACCGTACGCTTTTGATGTTGCTGTTGCTGATGTAAAAAATCTAATGCAATGGTTAACGAATTTATATCTGCACTATAACTATCATTTATTACACTACAATTATTTATACCTTGCTTTAGCTCTAAACGCATTTCCACCGAACCTAGCTGTAACATTTTTGCCGAAATAGTTTCATCATCTATACCTAAATGTAATAATACACACCAACAGGTAATAGCGTTTTCAATGGCCGCATCATTGGTAAATGGTAAAGCTATACTTACTTTTATTCCTTTATAATCGCCTTTAATTACGGTATTAAAATGTTGTATTTGAATAGCGGTTATTCGTAAAGTTGCATCTTCTTTTTTACTCCAACTAAATAAATGACAGGTAGTGAATTTTTCTTCTATAGCTTGTGCTACGCCTATATTATCTTTACAATAAATAATTGAGCTACAGCCTAAAAATAGTTTTGATTTTTCATCAATTTTTTGTGCCACATCCACAAACCCTTCGTTATGTGCATCGCCTATGCTAGTAAATATTCCAATAGTTGGTTGTATTACTTTTTGAAGTTTATCCATTTCATGAGGCATAGAAATACCTGCCTCAAAAATGGCCAAGTTATGTACTGCATTCATTTGCCATACACTTAGTGGCACGCCAATTTGTGAGTTATAACTTTTGGGGCTGCGTACAATAGTATACTTATTTTGTAACAGTTGGTACAACCATTCTTTTACAATAGTTTTTCCATTGCTACCTGTAATACCAATTACCGGATAAGTAAATTGATTACGATGGTAAGCTGTTATTTGCTGCAATGCATCTACCACATTAGGCACTTGTAAAATTGTTACCTCATTAAAATTTTGATGAGCAGTATAAGATGCATCTACTATAAAATTACGTACCCCTTTTTGGTATAGTTCCTCAATAAACGTAGCAGCATTTCTTTGTGGCGTTGCAATAGCAAAAAATAAAGAAGCAGAAGGAAAGAGTAATTTTCTACTGTCAATTAATAAATGTTCTATAGCGGTATCATTACCTTTTTGTATAAAGGTTGCATTAATAACTGTGGCTATGTTAAAGATAGTATACATTATTCAACTACATCGTTTGGTATGCCCTTGCGCATGTGATAAATAGAATAAAAAATTGAACCGCTAATACAAACTAAAATCATTAATAAAGAAATCCAAACGGGTAAGTGTAAATAATGCTCATTTACACCAGCAAATTTTAATAACGGTAATAACATTTTTAACCCAATAAATAATAACACAATGGCTATTCCCTGTTGTAAATAATCAAACTTACTTGCAGCTCCTCTTAATAAAAAGAACAAACTACGCAAACCTAATACAGCAAAAATATTGCTAGAATAAATTAGTAATTTTTTGCTAGGGTCGGGTATAATAGAGAATACCGCTGGTATAGAATCTACTGCAAAAACAATATCTATTAAACCTAGCATTAATACAACCATACTTAGTTTTGTAAAAAATGCTTTGTTGCCTTTGTTAATAATAAAGCGTCCATTAGGTTCCTCATCTGTTGTACGCATATACTTACGCATAAATTTGAATGCCCAGTTAGTTCCCGGATCAAATTCTTCTTCATCGCCTGCAGCAAACATTTTTATACCCGTATAGGCCAAAAAAATACCAAATACATACATTATCCAATCGTATTTAGCAACTGCGGCGCTACCAATTGCAATAAATAAAATACGAAATACTATGGCCATTAAAATACCTAGCAATAAAACCCTGCTATTACTATTTTCCTTTACTTTAAAAAAGTTGAAAATTATAATGAACACAAAAATATTATCAATAGAGAGTGACCACTCTAGTAAATAAGCAGATATAAAAGAAATAGCATCTTGCTTGCCATTGCCATCAATATTTTCGTACCAAATAAACCCACAGAATGCAAAGGAAAGGGCAACCCAAAAAATAGTTTGCAACAATGCCGCTTTTAAACTTATGGTTGTGTTTTTTTTGCTAAGTAACCCTAAATCAAAAACTAATGCAATACAAATTACTGCAGCAAAAACAATATAAGTGAGTTGAGTTTTATCCATTTTAAGTTAAATCGTATATTTTCTTTTATGTAACCATTGAAAAATAAATGCAAATAAAATGACTATTGCAATAGGTAAGGCTATCGTTATTAATTGCCACATCGTTTTGTTAGCAGTTACTTTTTTACTATCTAATAATCGTAACGTATAATCTTTGGCTTTTGCCTCTGACAGGTTTGAGGGATTTAATAAATAATCTAAACAGTTTTGTAAAAAAGTAGCATTTGCAAATTGATATTGATATTGCGACCCCACCGTTAGCGGATTTACACCCATTGGTAAGGGCTCGTTTTTTGAAATACTATTTAAAACCATATCACCATCTGCCACTACAATTATTTTATTATCGGTAATACACTCTTGCATAAATGATACTCCATACTGCTCCAAACTATCGGTAATGGCTTGTGATACTCTATTTTTAAAAAGAGAAGTAAATTTTCCTTCTAACAAGACAGCCACTGGAATATTTGCTTTTTTAAATTTATCGCTCTCGGGTTCGTTACTATTTTCTTTACCGCTTATTAATGCAGGTGTGGCGATAGTTTTAGCATTAGATGACGAACTAAGCAAAACCGTCTTTTTTATACCTTCAACTTCTATAGTATCTATGGAATTTACAAATTTACCAGAAACTAACCCTAGGTTTTTATTTATTACATGATTTGATTTTGATTCGAAAAGAGGAAAATAATTCCAATGTAAAAAATCAAATTGCCCGTTACCATTTACATCAAAAGGTAAAAAATCGCATTGCAAATCCATTACTAAATCATTATTAACTCTAACTCCGTATTTGAATAATAAATCATTCAATTCTAACCCCCTATCGTAAGCAATTACTTCATTTTTAATGCGAAGACTGTCCATTTCAGCATTTAGTTTATCTAAAAACATAATTACCTTTCCACCTCTCATTACAAATTGATCAATCTTTAATTTTTCGTCGTCGCTAAATTTTTCAGTTGGTTTTACTAACAATAAAAGTTTAAATGTATCGGGTATTAAGGGTAATGTAGCTAAATTAAATTGTTGTAAATTATAATCTTGGCTTAATGTGTTTTCTGCTAAATCGTAAATTCGTACATCTTGTGGCGCCCCATTTCCTATTGCATAAGCAATCATAGGCTTTGTAGTTTGCGATGCTTTATAAATTGCATCGGCAAATTTAAATTCCATTAATGCTTCTGCACTATTCAAATCTTTCATAGCATCGGCATACGATTTCTTTACGTCCATTCCTTTTTGCTCAAACAATACAACGGGTAAACTATTTTGTTTGTAATGCACCAATGCTACTGGATAAACCAATTGTTGCTGCTCCCCAGCTTTAAGTTGCGATTTTAAATTTATAGGTAAAAGGCCAGAGGCTGTTAACGTATCGCCCCATTTTATGTTTGTTCCTTCAAGTTCATCATCAGGACTAATGAAATTATATTGAATATTTTTTCCCCCAATTTCTTTAAACTCTTGTAAAATTTCTGCAGTACTATTGGCTAACTTTTTAAAGCCACTTGGAAATTCTCCTTTTAAAAAAACATCAATCAATACCACATCATCTAAATTTTCTACTATTTTTTTTGTTGGGCTAGATAATGTAAATCTTTTTTCATTCGTAAAATCTACTCTGGTATGATACATTGATGCCAGCCAATTAATAGCCACCATTGCTACAATTGTTATGGGTAACCAAAATTTATTTAATAATGCCATTTATTTTTTGCTCAACGTTTTAACGGTTATCAATAAAAATAGAAAAATCATACTAAAAAAATAAACTACATCTCTACTATCTAACACACCTCTACTTATACTACTATAATGAAAATCTATCCCTAACATTTCTACATAATAATCTACTCCATTTTCAAAAAGAGGCAATTTACTTAAGGCATTAAAACCAAAATATAAAATAATGCAACCAAACACACTAATTAAAAAAGCTACAACTGCATTGTTGGTAAAGCCGCTACAACAGAGGCTTATAGCTGCAAACACAGCACCTAAAAAAAACAAACCAATGTAACTTCCTAAAATTCCTCCGCCATCTATTCCCCCCTGTGTGCTTAAAGCTTTTATAGCAATTATGTAAACCAATGTGGGTAAAATAACAAAAAGAAGAATAACTAGTATAGCAAAATATTTACCTAAAACAATTTGCACTAATGTGATAGGTTTTGTTTTTAATGTTTCAAACGTTCCACCTTTAAATTCGTCGGAAAGGGAACGCATAGTAAGTGCAGGTAATAAAAAAAGTAAAATCCAAGGAGCTAATTCAAAAAATTTATCTAGGCTTGCATACCCAAAATCAAAAATATTACTATCCTTTAATACAAAAAGGAATAGTCCATTAACCACCAAAAATAAAATGATGGCGATATATCCTGTAAGCCCACTAAAAAACTGTCGTAACTCTTTTTTACAAATACTGTACATCGTTGGTATAAAATTGATGCAATTTAAACTAAAAGGGTATATAAATAAAAAAACCACAAGGCTTAAGCACCTTGTGGTTTTCGAGGTATTTACTTAGATAGCTTCCGCTATTTAAATCCCAATTATTAAAATCGCCTAAAAGTAAGGCAGATGTTGCATTGTGTAATAGTTGTGCTGGTAGGGTAAACGTTATTTTGTTTGTCATTTTTTTTATATTCGAAATTTAAAAAGAAATATTTCATTATACTTGATGCCAAAAAATTAAAACAGTAATCCTACTAATGTGTAAAGTATATACATTTTATATTTGTTGTAGAAAATAAAGTAATTGCACAAAAAAACCTGCTTATTTTTAAGCAGGCTTCAACTTATTTTTATAGACATCTAAACTGCAAAGCTCTCTCCGCAACCACAACTTCTGCTAGCATTAGGATTATTAAAGAAAAATCCTTTTCCATTTAATCCATCGCTAAATTCAAGCTCAGTATTTACTAGGTATAAAAAACTTTTAAGATCGCAAACAATTTTTATCCCTTTATCTTCAAAAACCTGATCCATTGGTTTTACCTCATTATCAAAATCCATTTTATAGCTAAGGCCACTACAACCTCCACCCACAACACCTACACGTAAAAAATACGATGTGTCATCGGCTACACCAGCATCTGTCATTAATTGGATAACTTTTGCTTTTGCTTTATCGCTAATAAAAATGCTATTTTCAGTTGCTACCATGATAATTCAAAATTACAAAGGCAAAAATCAAAATTGATTTCCCTTGTTTTATATTTTGATTTTTAACTTTTAACTTTCTTAGTGTACTAAACTCTCCTCAAATTTAATAGCCTCTTTACCATTTTTTACACGGTAATCGTTAATAGCTGCTTTAATAGCATCTTCTGCTAATACGCTACAATGTATTTTTACTGGAGGAAGATTTAACTCTTCTACAAAATCCATATTATCTACCGTAAGTGCCTCATCAATACTTTTACCTTTAAGCCATTCTGTAGCTAAACTTGATGATGCTATTGCACTTCCACAACCAAAGGTTTTAAATTTTGCATCGGTAATCATACCTGTTGCATCATCAACCTCTATTTGTAAACGCATAACGTCGCCACACTCTGGTGCTCCTACAAGACCTGTACCTACTGTTTTGCTAGACTTATCTAACGTACCAACATTTTTTGGATTTTGGTAGTGATCGATTACTTTTTCTGAATATGCCATTTTATTTTCGATTTTAGATGTTTAATGTGCGACATTAATAACTTTAAAATGTGAAAAACGGTCGTACATCGTAAATCACAAATCGTACATTTAATGGTGTGCCCACTCAATAGTGCTCAAATCAATTCCTTCTTTATACATTTCCCAAAGCGGACTCATTTCTCTTAATTTTAAAACGGTTTCGCTAATGGCTTTTATAGTGTAATCAATTTCTTCGTCTTTTGTAAAACGGCTAAGCCCAAAACGTAAGCTACTGTGTGCTAAATCATCGCCTAAGCCTAAAGCTTTTAAAACATAGCTAGGTTCTAAAGATGCACTGGTACAAGCACTGCCGCTACTTAATGCAATATTTTTATTAAAGCCCATTAACAACCCTTCGCCCTCTACATGCTTAAAACTAATATTGGTTACATGTGGTAAACGATGCTCTGTACTTCCATTTATATAAGCCTCTTCCAACTTCATTAATTCTGTTTCTAATTTATCTCTCATCACTACAATACGTTTGTTATCGGCTTCCATATCCGTCATGCAAATTTCACATGCCTTACCAAAACCTACAATACCGGGTACATTTAAAGTACCGCTACGCATTCCTCTTTCGTGGCCGCCACCATCTATTTGTGCAGTAACTTTTACTCTTGGGTTTTTACGGCGTACATATAATGCACCAACACCTTTAGGTCCGTACATTTTATGTGCAGTAAAAGCCATTAAATCAATCCCATCTTTATTAACATCAACAGGTATTTTACCTACTGCTTGTGTACCATCTGTAAACACTAAAACCCCGTGCTTACGAGCAATTGCACTAATTTCTTTAATAGGCATTACGGTACCAATTTCGTTATTGGCATACATAATAGCAATTAAAATAGTAGTTGGTTTTATTGCTGCTTCTAGTTCTTTTAAATCAATTAAACCATCAGGTTGTACTTGTAAATAGGTGACTTCTCCGCCCGTTTTTTCAATATGCTTACAAGTATCTAACACAGCTTTATGCTCGGTAGTTGCGGTAATTATATGATTGCCTTTGCTAGCATACATTTCGTAAATACCTTTTATTCCTAAATTATCACCTTCGGTAGCACCGCTAGTAAAAATAATTTCTTTAGGGTCGGCTCCAATTAATTTAGCCACCTGCTCTCTTGCATAATCCACAGCTTCTTCAGCTTCCCAACCAAAGGGATGGTTACGGCTAGCCGCATTTCCGTAGTGGTTTAAAAAGTACGGCGTCATAGCTTCTAAAACTCTCGGATCCATTGGAGTTGTAGAATTGTTATCTAAGTAAATGGGTAATTTCAACATATAATTTATATTCTTTCTTGTATAATGCAAATTTACTACAAAAGGTTCTATTTTAGCTTTTGAAAGAGTTAGATAGTTGCTATTTTACTTATTTCGTAAGTAAAAGTTAATAAATCATCAAAAAACTATGCAAAAAATAGAACACATAGGAATTGCTGTGAAAGATTTGTCAATATCTATACCATTATTTGAAAAACTGTTGAATAGTCAGTGTTATAAGACAGAGTTGGTAGAAAGTGAAAAGGTGAATACTGCATTTTTTAAAACTGGCGAAAGTAAAATTGAGCTAGTGCAAAGTACTACAGCAGATGGTGTAATTGCAAAATATATAGATAAAAAAGGAGAAGGTATGCATCATATTGCCTTTGCCGTAACCGATATTTATGCCGAAATAGAACGCTTAAAAAGTGAGGGTTTTATTTTACTAAACGAAACCCCAAAAAATGGAGCTGATAATAAACTGGTTTGTTTTTTACACCCAAAAAATACCAATGGAGTTTTAATAGAATTATGCCAAGACAAAAAATAATTTATTGATTTTTACTAATAAAAAAAACGATAAGGTTAAGTTACAGCTACCTGTCTTTTATCAAACAATTTTATAAGTAATATGCCGGCTAAAAAACCGCCAACATGTGCTGCATAGGCAACTCCACTGCCGCTACCACTTAATAAAACGCTTACAATTTGAAAGCCTATCCAAACACCTAAAGCCAAATAGGCAGGTATAACAACTATTTGGTAAAGGAAGAGTGCCTTTACTTTTAATTTTGGAAACAATAACATATAACCACCCAATACACCGCTAATGGCACCACTTGCACCAAGGCTTGGTATTATGGAACTTTGTGGTTGAACATAAGTAGAAAAAACATGGCTTAAAGATGCAATGATGCCTGTAATTAAATAAAAAGCTAAAAACCTTCCTTTGCCTAAACGGTGCTCTAAATTATCGCCAAAAATAAAAAGGTATAGCATATTGCCCAATAAATGGCCCCAACCACCATGCATAAACATACTTGTAATTATGGTAAAGTAAACAGGTATTGGCGTAGCATTTAGTCCCGGTATAAAATATTCAATGCCAGAGTTTGGGTCGGTAGAATTTTGCGATTGTGTTATAATATCGTTACCCGTAATAATTTCGGCAGGTACTGTACTAAAAGTATAAGTAAACGAACTATCCCCACTCATTTGTTGAAACAATACCTACACCAAAACGTTTACTGCTATTAATACATAGGTAACATATGGTCTTTGTGTTATTGCACTATTATCATCTCCAAGGGGCATTAACATAATTATATATTTTTAGTTAAGATAAGGATTTTCTACTTTTTCCTCACCAATGGTGGTTGTTTCTCCATGGCCACTATAAACTATAGTTTTGTTAGGTAAAACCAACAGCTTTTCTCTTATATTTTTAATCAACTCGTCATAATTTCCCCCTGGCAAATCTGTACGGCCAATACTTCTATTAAACAATACATCTCCGCCTATTAAAAACCCTTGTGCCTTGTTATAAAAACAAATATGTCCGGGGCTGTGTCCAGGCGCTTCAATAACCAGTAATTCATCTTTACCAATAGTTACCACATCGCTTTCTTTTAAAAAGAGAAGTTGGCCTGTGTAATTATCAAATGGCAAATCATACATAAGGCCACTTGTTGGTGCAAAAGCTAAAACTTGCTCTTCGTTTTTATGTATTTGTGGCGTTAAACTATACATTTCGGCTACATATTTATTACCAAAAACATGATCTAAATGGCAATGGGTATTTAGTAAGTGTATTACCGTTAAATTATTGTCTTTAATAAATTGTGTAAGCTCCTCTTTTTCGGCACCAAAGTAACAGCCGGGGTCAATAATAGCACATTGGTTAAACTCGTTGTAAAGTAAATACGTATTTTCTTGTATAGGACTGAAAACAAAAGACTTAATTTTTAACACAGGCTTTAAATTTTGATGGTTTTAGTTTAATAGAAATAAACTATTTTTAAGTATTAATTATACCGCAATTTAAGCGGCTACTACAAAAGTAAATGATAATACAACAGGATAATTCTATAACAATGAAAGATTTAAAAAATACAATTCCCAATTACGTTTGTATAAAACATGAACAAAACAAGTTTATATCGATGATAACCAATGATAAGAATATTTTTACTAATAAAAGATTAGTACTTATTTGTTCCTATTTGCTTTTTGCCTTTTGTCTTTTGCCTTTTTTAAGTAGTGCTCAAGTAAATAGTGTAGAGTTTGGAAAGAATAGAGTGCAGTACAAAAAATTTAAGTGGCAGTATTATCAAACTAGCAATTTTAATGTTTACTTTAACGAAGGAGGTGCGGCGTTAGCACAATATGTACTGCAAGTTGCCGAAAAAGAATTACCACAAATTGAAACGGCTGCAGAGTATAGTTTACAACGAAGGACAAATATAATTTTGTACAATAACTACCACGATTTTCAACAAAGTAATATTGGTCTTGGGCAAGAGTGGCAAAATACCAGTGGCGGTACTAAATTGGTAAATAATAAAATTGTACTATACTTTGATGCAGACCATAAAAAATTAAAAACTCAAGTAAGAGGTGGCATTGCTCGTGTGCTTACCGATAATAAATTATTTGGCGACGACCTTGCAGAAATTGCTAGTAACCAAGCTTTACTAGACTTACCCAAATGGCTTACCGATGGATACATTAGCTATCTGGCAGAAAGATGGAGTACCGAAAAAGATGACGACTTAAAAAGTGAAATACTAAGTAGTAATTACAAAAACTTTTATCAGTTTACTTTTGAAAAGCCAGAAATTGCTGGCCATGCTTTTTGGTATTATATAGATGAATTATATAAAAAAGAAAACACTACGTATTTGCTTTATTTAGCTACACAATATAAAAGTATGAATAAGGCATGCATACAAGTCTGTAAAAAAAGTTTTAAAGAAGTATTGAGCGATTTTATGGAGTATCAAGATGAGAAATATAATAACGATATAAACAGACGCAAGCCATACCCAAAAGGAAGTGTTGTTGACGGATTTGATATAAATAAGCGTTTAAACTATTTTAGATTTAATGTAAACCCCATTAAAAAAAATAATAGTTATGTAGTAACGCAATTTAAGAAAGGAATTGTACGAGTAATTTATAATGATGGAGATGTAAATAAAACATTAGTAAAATTTGGTAGTAGAACCTACCAAAATGAAATGAACCCAAACTATCCTTTAATGGCCTGGGATAATAAGGGTACTCGTATTGCAGTAGCCTATGCAAAAGAAGGAACTTTACAATTTTTTGTGTACGATAATGTTACAAAAGTTAAGCCTATTAAAATAGATTTAACCAAACTATTTGACCAAATACAGGATATGAAATACAGTAGCGATAGCCGTAAAATGCTTATTACTGCTGTAAAAAATGGCCATACCGATATTTTTATTTTAGATTTATTGAAAGAAAAAGTTGAACAAATTACCAATGATGTGTATGATGATATGGATGCATCGTTTGTTGCATTCCCGGGTAAATCGGGAATAATTTTTAGTAGTAACAGACCTACTGCTAATGCAAAAAGCGATAGTACTACCTTACCAAGTGATAATAGGTACAACGTATTTTTAATTACCAACTTTGGCGATAAGCCAGAACTTAATCAACTATCGCAACTTAGTAACTTAAAATATGGTAATGCTAGGTTTCCGATGCAATACAACGTAAACCATTTTACGTTTGTAAGCGATGAAAATGGTATTGGTAACCGCTATGCCGGATTTTTTACTACAAAAGCCGAAGGCTTAGATACCTTAGTTTTAATTGGAGATGATATTTTACGTAACCCAAGTGCCAAGGAAGTAGATAGCACTTTATTAGCCTATAAAAAAACAGATGTAGATAGTATTGCAGTGGTAGCAGTAAGTAGTGATAGTGCTTATATTTTTCCCCTAACTAATTACCAAAGCACACTTGGCGAAACAAGAATTGCTGGAGATAATAATCAAGTAAGTGAAGTAACAAGACAAAGTGATGAAAAGATTTTGTACAAATTAAAAATTAATGATGATGTTTTAAGAAGGCGAAATATGGGATCAAAACCAACAGCCTATCAAAAAAGATTAATAGATGAATATACCGCTGCCGAAGCTGGAAAAAATATGCAGCTTATTTCAGAGGATAAATTAAATGCTGCTGATACTGCAAAAAATATAGAAGATATTTTTCAAACAGAATTTTCCAATGAAAAAACCGACAGTTCCATTATAGGCAAAATTTTTGACGCTAAAGAAATGGTTAACGAAAGTGTTTTAAAAAAGGGAAAACTATTTGTTTACAAACCACAAAAGTGGGGTGCAGATGCTGCTTCAACTACCTTTAATAATAATGTTTTAATAAATAGATTTCAACCCTACAATGGAGGAGCCGGACCAGTACGCTTAAACTCTGGCACACCACTTAGTGGACTAATACGCTTAGGTACAACTGAATTAATGGAAGATGTTAGAGTAACAGGTGGGTTTAGATTTGGCACCAATTTAAAAAGTAATGAATGGTTAATGAGTTATCAAAATTTACGTAGAAGAATTGATTGGGGATTAACTTATTACCGTAGCTCACAGGAAGTAAACTTTGGTGGTTCCCCAGGTAAACAATTAACAAATTTGTACCAAGGAAATATTGCTTACCCATTTGATAATAATAAAAGTATTCGTTTTACAACAGGTATACGATCCGATAATTTTGTTTTAAGTTCAGTAGATAGAACTACCGCTGCAATTGATAATGAAAAAACACTTTATTCGGTTACACATTTAGAGTATGTGTATGATAACTCTCAAAACCCTGCATTGAATATTTGGCATGGCTTACGCTACAAGGTTTATGTTGATTGGAATTCGCAAATAAATAAATTGGTAAATGTAGATGGCCCACAAACCTTTAATGTTGGTTTTGATGCTAGATATTATTACCCTATTTACCGCAATTTTATTTGGGCTGGTAGAGCCTCTGGTGATTTTAGCTTTGGTAATCAAAAACTATTGTATTATTTAGGTGGAGTTGATGGGTGGGCAATGTTTGGTCCTAATGAAAAATTAGATGCAAACGGTAATTTAAAAAAGTATAGATATTTTAATCAAAATAATACACCAGCTAACGACCAAACTTATGCTTTTGAGAGCCTTGCCGTAAATATGAGGGGCTTTATACAAAATGTAGCTAACGGAAATAATGCTTTAGTGCTTAATAGTGAATTTAGATTACCCGTATTTTCTACCCTATTTAACAGACCTTTTAATAATAAATTTATAAGAGATTTTCAATTAACGCAGTTTATAGATTTGGGCACTGCTTGGAATGGTACATATAACAATCTATCTAGACCTATTATAACAGTAACAGACCCTAATAACCCAGCCATTGTAGTAAAACAAAAAGTTGGTGGTGTAGGGCCATTTGCCGGTGGGTATGGTTTTGGTGCTAGAAGTAGTTTATTAGGCTACTTTGTAAAGCTTGATGCAGCATGGACAATGAAAGGCTTTTTTAGAGGCAAACCACAATTGTATTTAGCCTTGGGTGTAGATTTTTAAACGTTTCTTTTTACTATATTAGATTGCCTGCTTTACATAAGTGGGCATTTTTTTTATAACTAGATAAATTAAATAAAATAACCCTGTTATAATAAAAGTTAGGCCCCAGGTTCGTAAATAAATAATTTATTTTATAGTGCCAATCATTTTTTCCAATGCTGTTAAATGTATCTTAAAAGATTTTTCACCCAGTTTTGTAATACTATAGGTTGTGTTGGTTTTACGGCCAATAAAACCCTTTTGTACTTTTATAAAAGCACTTTCTTCTAGCGTTTTTATATGACTAGCCAGGTTACCATCGGTAATATCTAATAACTCTTTTAACTCATTAAAATTTAATTCAGCATTTACAACTAAGGCACTCATTATACCTAGTCGTATTCTACTATCAAAAATTTTATTTAAGTTTTCTATTAAATTCATTTGCCCCAGACCCCTGAAGGGGCTTTAGTTTATAATAATTTATAATTTTTTACTAAACTCACTATTCGCCACTCACCGCTCATACCTATACCACATAACTAGTCCATAAATTATATGCAATACCCCAAAACCCATTGCCCAAAAATATAAGCCATAGCCAACAAACCAACAGTTTATAATACCTATTACAATCTGGCAATAGCCTAGGTACCTAATTTCGCCCAATGTATATTTACTAGCATTAACCAATGCCAAGCCATAGAAAATTAAACAACCAGGAGCAATTAAACCATAGTTACCAAACTGCATTTGTTTAAATAAATATATAGCACCTGCAAACATGGGTACTGCTACGTTAATTAGCAAACGTTTAGAGGTAGAACCCCATAACGGAATCATATTTTTTTTACTACGCAAATAGGTAAACAAAAAAGAAAAGAGTAATGCCGCACAAAAAGTAATTGCAGCCACCTGAAACAATTTATGGCCCATAAAATCTTGCAACGTTTCCGAACCTATTCCTTTAACAATAGCTTCTCTGTACCCTGACGGGCCCCCATTATCGGTAATAATACTATTTGCAAGCCATGCCCCAATTAAGGCACATGTGCCAGCAGCAATACCACTTAAGCCGCTTAAGCTAATGAAACGACTACTACGCTCCATCATTTGTTTTATTTGTTGTATGTCTTGTAAAGACTGTTGTTGCTCATTCATAAAAAAGCACTTTGAAATACAAAGTACGATATAGATTTTGACTTATACAAATTATTTTTTGGGTCTAAGCCAACAATGGACAGAGAAACATAAAGATGGAAAATTAAAATCTATTCGTGGTGATGGGTTAATAATGTTTGTAGGCTTTGCAAAAAATAGTTTGCCAAAAAATTGAAAGCATAAATATGTATGGTGCACGTGCAAACACTAACAGTAAACACTTTAATGATCAGGTAGAAATGTATTTAAAGTAATAAACAAAAAGTATAAGTTTGGATAAAAAAGAGCTTTATAGAAGGGCGGAGAGGGTTTATCATCCGAATTAAAACTGAGCCACTACTGACATAATCTTTTCACAAGCTAATTTTATCTCCTCCTCACTAATAGTTAACGGTGGTGCTATACGCAAACAATTACTAGCAAACAAAAACCAATCAGTAAAAACACCTTCTGTAATTAATGCATCAATTATTTTCTTATTTGTTTCAAAATCTTTAAAGTATACCGCAATCATTAATCCACAGGCATTTACTTTATCTATCTCTAGGGGTCTTGACGGTTTAGAACCGTCTGACCCCTTTGTTAGCAACGAAACAAATAATTCTCCTTTTCTTTTTACAGCATCAATTAATTTTTCATCTAACAATACATTAAATGCAGCTAAACCAGCAGCACAACAAACGGGGTGCCCTCCAAATGTATTGATATGTCCTAGCACAGGATTATGCGATAAGGAATCCATTATTTTTTTATCGGCTACAAAAGCTCCTAAGGGCATGCCGCCGCCTAACGCTTTACCCAATAACAAAACATCTGGTACAATATCAAATTGTTCAAAAGCCCAAAGTGTTCCGTTTCGGCCAAAGCCACATTGTATTTCATCTAAAATTAAAAGCGTACCAGTTTCAGTACATTTTTTACGTAATGCTTTTAGCCAATTATTTTGTGGTATTAGTACTCCAGCTTCGGCCTGCACTGTTTCGGCAATTACACAAGCGGTTTGTGTAGTTATATTTTCTAACCCTTCAAACGAATTATAATTAAGTTGCATGGTGTTGGGCAATAATGGTCTAAAAGCATTTCTCCAATACTCATCACCCATAATACTTAATGCACCTTGTGTGCTACCATGATAACTATTTTTAAACGAAATTATTTGTGTCCGCTTGGTAAAGCGTTTGGCTAATTTCATGGCGCCTTCGGTAGCCTCACTCCCACTTGCGGTAAAAAATACGGAGTTTAAAGTTGCTGGTAAATGTTTAGTTAATACAGTTGCATAGTGGACTTGAGGACTTTGTACCAACTCTCCATAAACCATAATGTGTAAATATTCATCGGCTTGCTTTTTTATGGCTTCTACAACCTTTGGATGTTTATGCCCAATATTACAAACACTAATTCCTCCAATTAAATCAATATATGCTACCCCATTTACATCATACAATTTGCAACCTTCGGCTTTTACAATTTCTAATGCTAAAGGTGCTTCGGAAGTTTGCCCTATGTGTTGTAAAAAAAGTTGGCGATTGGTCATGCGGCAAAATTAGTTAAATAACCGCAGAGGCGGAGAGACGCAGAGAAAAGCCACTGCGTTTTTCCGCCTCTGCGTGAAAATATGGTACCATAAAAACTAACTCCTCTCCTCCCAAATCATAGACAAATGCACAATAGTTTCTGCAGCTTTTGCCATATCTTTTGTACCCACCCACTCCAATTTACTGTGTATATTTTGCATACCAGTAAAAATATTGGGGCAGGGCATTCCCATATAACTTAATCGGCTACCATCTGTACCACCACGTATGCTATCATTGGTAACCGTTAGTCCTGCTCGTTCAATAGCTTCTTTGGCATAGGCTGCCACTTGAGGATATTGCACTAGTATATCTTTCATGTTTCTATATTGCTCTTGTACACTATATTCCATGGTTGCACCAATATGTTTTGCAATAACATCTTCTGCAATTTTCTTAAGCCTTGCATGGTGGTTTGCTAACTCAGCTGTTACAAAATCTCTTACAATAAATTGTATGGTAGTTTTTTCTGAAATACCATTTACAGCTACTGGATGCACAAAACCTTCTCTACCTTCGGTAGTTTCTGGGCTCCACTCATTTGTAGGCAATGCAGCTAAAATTTCGCCAGCAATTTTTAATGCATTTACTAATTTATTTTTTGCATAACCTGGGTGAGTAATTACACCATTAATTGTAATAGTACTTCCATCGGCACTAAAGGTTTCATCTTCAAAACTTCCAGCTTCGCCACCATCTAAGGTATAACCAAAACTTGCTCCTAGTTTTTGCATATCAATCTTTGCAGTGCCTTGTCCTACTTCCTCATCTGGTGTAAATAAAATTTTAATATCCCCATGTTTTACTGCTGGGTTTTGTATAAAAAAGAGTGCCGCTTCCATTATTGCAGTTACACCTGCTTTATCATCTGCACCCAACAAGGTTAAACCACTTGCAGTAATTACACCATGATTTATGTGTTGCTTTAAATAAGGAGAATTAGCAAGGGTAAGCACTTGCGAAGAATCATCTGGCAATATAACATCATTTCCATCATAATATCGATGGTAAATAGGCTTAACATTTGTTCCGCTACAATCTGGTGCTGTATCTACATGGCTACAAAAACAAATAGCTGGCATATTACCTTTTGTACTATTGCTAGGTATAGTAGCATAAACATAACCATACTCATCGGTTGTGGCGTTAGTAATGCCCATTCCTAAAAGTTCTCTTTGCAATAATTTACTTAAATTTTTTTGCTTTTCGGTAGTAGGGTGTTTTGCACTTGTAGGATCGCTTTGTGTATCTATTTGTACATACCTAATAAAGCGTTCGGCTACTTGATCGGGGCTAATTTTTATCATAAAATAAAATTAGGAATTAAAAATTAGGAATTAAAAATTTTATTCAGCCGCACCTGCCTTTGCCGGCAGTCAGGTCGACGGTACCAAAATAAAAAAGCAGTTCACTTTCGTAAACTGCTAAAATTATCTTTCTAATTTTTTATCAGTTAATAGAAACTAATTCAATATCAAATACCAAATCTTTACCTGCCAATTCATGATTAGCATCTAAAACTATAATATCTTCCTGTACCTCTACCACTACAACTTGCACTGGATGGCCATTTTGGTCGGTAAGTGTTAACGGCATACCAGGTTCTAAAACCATATCGGCAGGCACATTTGTTTTAGGAAATTGAATGATAGCTTCAGGATTAGTTTCTCCATAGGCTTCTGCAGCAATAATTGTAACCGTTTTTTTATCGCCAATTGCCATACCTGGCAGAGCAGCATCAAAACCTTTTATCATTTGTCCAGCTCCAATAGTAAAACCCAAAGGATCTCTACCATTACTGGAATCAAATTGTTCTCCGGTTGTTAATTTACCTGTGTAATGTACAGTTACATTATCTCCATTTTTTGCAATACTCATGTTAATTTTTTTATTAGTCAATTAATTTTTATTATTCAACTTCATTAGTAAATGCAACACAATTAAAACACACCTTTTTAAATCAGATTATTTTAATCAATCTTGTACATCACTTCAATTCTTAACGTCAGTGTTAGATGCACAACTGTTCTGAACTTATAAAATTTGAGCAAATTTAGAAGAATTAGCAAAATCATTCAAAAAAAATTTAGCATCTTTACTATATGAAAAAAGCTTCTATTTTTCTTTGTTTAGTATTTTTTAGCCTATTTGCTTTTTCTCAAACAGCTACCAAATCAAAAATTATTACTGGTGCCGATAGAATGGAAGTTTATCTCCCTTTACTTAAAGGCAAAAATGTAGCTGTTTTTGCAAACCAAACAAGTATTGTAGGCTATACACATTTGGTAGATACCTTACTTAAAAGCGGGATAAAAATTGTAAAAATATTTGGTCCAGAGCATGGCTTTAGAGGCACTGCCGATGCTGGTGAACATGTAACAAATGCAGTAGATAAAAAAACAGGCATACCTGTTATTAGCCTTTATGGCGATCATAAAAAACCAACGGCAGATGATGTAAAAGATGTAGATGTTTTATTATTTGATATACAAGATGTGGGTGTACGCTTTTATACATTCATATCATCTTTACAATATTACTTAGAAGCTGCATTAGAATTTCACAAACCTTTATTGATTTTAGACAGGCCAAACCCCAATGGTTTTTATGTGGATGGCCCTGTGTTAAATATGAAGTTTAAAAGTTTTGTTGGCATGCAACCTGTGCCGATTGTGTATGGTATGACGATTGGCGAATACGCTATGATGCTTGCAGGCGAAAAATGGTTATCGCCACAAGCCAATGCTATTAACAGTTACAACACAACCACTCAACCAACCAACGATACTCCATTTCATTTCTTAGTAATTAAATGCAAAGGCTACGATCATGCTAGTAAATATGTTTTACCGGTAATGCCATCCCCAAATTTAAAAAGTATGCAAGCCATATATATGTACCCAAGCACTTGTTTTTTTGAAGGTACAGTTTGTAGTGAGGGCAGAGGAACCGATTATCCTTTTCAACTATTTGGTCACCCCACTTTACCCCAAAAATTATATAAATTCACACCAATGCCCAATGCTGGTGCTAAAAGCAGTAAATGCTTTTATCAACAATGTTATGGATGGTTTGTAAATGGCTCTGCTGAGGAAGTACTCAAAAAAATAAATAACAACATTCAATTAAGTTATTTTTTAACCGCCTATAAATTATTTCCAGGCAAAGATTCCTTTTTTTTGAAAAATAATTTTATTAATAAGCTAGCAGGTAATGATAGTTTTGCTTTACAAGTAAAACAAAAAAAGACCGAAGCTGAAATAAAAAAAAGCTGGCAGACAGATTTAACAAAGTTTAAAGCCATTCGTAAAAAATATTTATTATACAAAGATTTTGAATAGTTATAAATAAGCCACTTTTTAGTATACTCAAATACATTTCTAAAAGAAGATAATTTTTATTTATAACAAGGGATGCCTAAAAGAAATTTAAGTATGCCGCAATTGTTAGCTGGTATTACAGTTCATTTTACAGTAATCTAAATTAAGCCCTTAACTGTTAACTTTGCTTTCTTAACCTATTGAAGCACTTTAATGAAAGAGTACAAAGACTTACGTATTATTTTTATGGGCACACCCGAATTTGCAGTTGCATCGATTGATGCGTTAGTAAAAGCAGGTTGCACTATTGTTGGCATAGTTACTGCACCAGACAAAACTGGGGGCAGAGGAATGCACTTACAGCAAAGCGCTGTAAAAAAATATGCTATTGATAATGATTTATTTATTCTGCAACCAGAGAAATTAAAAAACCCTGAATTTTTAGCACAATTAAAATATTTAAGAGCCGATTTGCAAATTGTTGTAGCTTTTAGAATGTTGCCCGAAGTTGTTTGGAGTATGCCACCAATGGGCAGTGTAAATTTACATGGTAGTTTATTACCACAATACCGTGGTGCTGCACCCATTAACTGGGCCGTTATTAATGGCGAAAATGAAACGGGTGTAACCACCTTTAAATTAAAACATGAAATAGATACGGGTGATATTTTATTACAAGAACTTTTTGCCATAGGCGAAAATGATACTGCAGGAGATGTACATGATAGAATGAAAGAAATTGGAGCACAACTTTTAGTAAAAACTGTAAAAGGCTTAGCCGATAAAACGTTAAAAGAAACGCCACAACGTTCAACTCTCAACTCTCAACGCTCAACTCTAAAACATGCTCCTAAAATTTTTACGGAAACATGCAAAATAGATTTCACCAAAACAGTGAATGAAGTTCACAATTTAATCAGAGGCCTATCTCCTTTTCCTGGTGCATTTACTTTTTTTGATGGAAAAGTACTTAAGATTTTTAAAGCCGATATTATTCGCCAAGATGACATTAAACCTCTAGGTGTTTACCAGACCGATGAAAAAACATTTTTACATTTTACTTGCTCCAACGGCTTAATACAAGTTAAAGAACTACAATCAGAAGGTAAGAAAAAAATGACTGTTGAAGAATTTTTACGAGGCTACAGGTTTACACCGATGTGATATAATAAATAAGTCGACTTTTTTCTATCGGCAACGTGCCTGCTAGTAGGCAGGTACCATCTAAGATTTCAACGTAGTCCTTTGGATTACTTATTAAATCAAGATGGTATTAAAAAATAAAAAAGCCACAATATTTAATTGCAGCTTTTTATACGCTATCATGTAGTTACTTCATTTTTAATTTTTCCAACACTGCTTTACTTAGTGCAGCCTTTGGTACAATAAGGCTAATTGTATTTATAGCAAAATACCCTTCCGATACATTTATAAAACCATGGTTTGGCCCTATATCTCCCCAAGAATTTTTTACATTAAAAAAAGATTTGCCTTCTTTATTTTTACCCATACCAACAATGTGCATTAAATGATCATCTTGTGTTGTTAGGTTTTCAAAAAGACGTTGTCTTTCTTCTGCATCCCATTTACCTTCTGTAGCATTCCCTGTAACAAATTGTGCCTTTTTCAAATTACCCATATCCATCTTATTCATATTAATTGCAACGCCAATTTTTTGCATAAACCCATCATTACTCACATCGGCATCCCATAAAACACTATACCCTTTATTAAGTGCATCTTTGGTAAGTTGCATCATTTCGTCTAAAGGCAAGTTATAATATGCCCCATTACTAAAATTATCAGGCACTTGTAAAATAAAGGGCTTGTAGTAAGGGTGATCTGTAAAAGAAGTTATGTTAACATAATCATCAGCGTTAAACTTTAAAATGTTACTAGCAAATGTTTTGGGCGTATACTCCTTTCCATCATAAATAAATTTAGATGGTGCTACCCCTAACTCTGTATCTAAAATACGTTCAAAACCAGTATCCCAATTTTCTGGAATTATTTTTAATCCAATAATACTATCTAAGTAACCCTTTAAGCTAGTAATTAATTTTACATGGTTATGTTCAGCTATTATAGTTGGTGCGTCGCTAGATTTAACTTCGGCAATTGGCTTTTTTTCAGTGGTAACCTTACTAGCAAATTTAGAAGGTATGTTGCTAGTAGCAGGTTTTGCTCCGCTATAAATAGCTTCTGGAATTGCACCATATTTTACAATTGCGTTAATTAAATCATGCCCTAAACCTCCTTCACTAAATTGAGTGCGGCCTTGTCGTAAAATATAATTTTTAGCTTTATCTAAATAGGTATTCCTTACCGAATACATTTCACTTAAATCAAAAGTGCCTAAATTATTTTTTACACACTGGCTTTCCACTAAAGATGTTCCAGAAAAACACCAACAAGTACCTGTTATTCCTTGATTTTTTATATCGGTAACTGGTACTATTTTTACGTCTACAAAACTTTCTGTAGTCTTTTTTCTTTGCTCAACTTTTTCAATTTTTGCTTTTTCTGCATTTGCTTTTTGCAAAGCTGGGTTTCCAGCTTCTACATCGGTTTGTGCATACCCATAAAAACTAAAAAATCCACCAACTAAACACCATACAATTTTTTTCATTTTTTTTATTTTGAATAATTAATAGTGCAATCAAACTGATTTTCGACAACACCTAACTCACTAGCTGCGGCATTACTTATACGCAAAACTATACCCGAATTTTGTTTTATATCGGGTATTAAATCAAGCACTTTTGCATAAATAATTTTACCGTTGGCATTATTTGTAATTTTTGCAATGGAGCCTTGTACAGCGCTATTGTGTAAGCAATAATATTTTCCATCATTCCAACCGCTAGTACTTTTAAATACAGCAGCAGTGCCATTTTCTTTGGTTACTTCCCAACCTTCTTTTGTATCAAATGCGGTTTTAAAGAAACCGCCATCAAACCCAGTACCTATAGTTTTTACACTTACTGTTGTAGCAATGGGTTTTATTTCATTTGCAGGTTCTATTTTTTTAACTTCTATTACTTTAGGTGTTTCAATTACTGGGTTTTTAACTTCCTCGGGAGCTACTTCTTTTTTAACGATAGTTACAGCTTTACTATTAGTACCTGAATAACCTACAATAATTTTTGCACCTTCACTTAAGTCATCTACTGTTAAACTGTTCCATTTTTTAATATCTGCTATAGAAACATTATATTTTTTACTTACACCATATAAAGTTTCTTTTGAGGCTACACTATGGTAGATAGCTTCGCCATTTGGCTTCACACTTGGTGTATTTTTTGGAATAACCGTTTCAGTTTTTATAATGGGTTGTTGAGCTACTATTGGTGTACCTTCTTTAAAAAGCACTTTTAAAACTTGACCAATAGTTAATCCTTTTTCGTATTCTAAATTGTTGTAATTAGCTAATTCTCGTCCATTAATATTGTACAAACGACCAATGCTGCTATAACTTTCTTTTGGGGCTACGGTATGATTAATTATTTTTTCTTGTGCCATAGCAAAAAATGGCAGCAAAAATAGGAGACTAAATAATTTCTTCATTATGTAATTATTAAGTAACAAAGATGCAATATTTTGTTGATTTTAACACTTAATTACTTGTTAAGAATTCTCCACACTTTTAAATAGTAATTAATACAGTATTATTAAATAATTCAGCCAATCACAGTCATAAATTTTCAAAAAAAGGCCGAGTATTTATTTTAGCTTTATATTTTTTACTTAAGTAACTATATATAGTTTTCAAAAATAGTTGATAAGGTAGGCAATAAGTTATGGATACGTAAATGGCATGAGTAGGCCGCTATCAAAACAAATAGTTCACTAAAATTTAGATAAGAAAAATAGTGTTGTACTTCTACCCCTTATACTTCTTTACAATTACACTTGCATTATGGCCACCAAAACCAAACGTATTGCTAAGTGCTGCATTTACAGTTTTGTGTTGGGCTTTATGGAAAGTAAAGTTTAGCTTGGGGTCAAGCTCGGGATCGTCGGTAAAGTGGTTTATAGTTGGGGGTATAACATCTTTATAAACCGCCATTATACAAGCTAAGGCTTCTAAAGCACCGGCTGCACCAAGGCAATGGCCTGTCATACTTTTTGTACTGCTTATGTTTAAGTTGTAAGCATGGTCGCCAAAAACGTTTAGTATAGCTTTTGTTTCGGCAATATCACCCAGTGGGGTGCTTGTGCCATGTACATTTATATAATCAATTTGGGTAGGTTGCATATTAGCATCTTTCAATGCTACTTTCATTACATTATTGGCACCTAAACCCTCGGGGTGTGGGGCTGTAATATGATGAGCATCGGCAGTTGCACCACCACCAGCAATTTCGCAATAAATTTTTGCACCTCGGGCAAGGGCATGCCCAAGACTTTCCAACACTAGGGCACCACTACCTTCTCCCATAACAAATCCATCTCTATCTTTATCAAATGGGCGGCTTGCTGTTTTAGGGTCGTCGTTTCTTTCGCTAAGTGCTTTCATAGCATTAAAGCCTCCCATTCCACTTGCACTTATGACCGCTTCACTACCCCCAGTAAGTACAATATCGGCTTTGCCTAAGCGTATTACATCAAACGAATCTATAATGGCATTAGTACTACTTGCACAAGCAGACACAACAGCATAGTTTGGCCCTCTAAATCCGTGGCGCATAGATATTTGCCCTGCGGCAATATCCAAAATCATTTTTGGAATAAAGAAAGGATTAAAACGTGGTGTACCATCGCCAGAGGCAAAGTTTATTACCTCTTCTTGAAAAGTAATTAGCCCACCAATTCCGCTTGCGAAAATTACGCCTACTCTATCGGCATCAACATTTTCTTTGGTAATGCCAGCATCTTTTACTGCTTCATCGCTTGCTATTAAAGCAAACTGACAATAACGATCCATTTTTCGGGCTTCTTTTCTATCTAAATACGTGGTGGGGTCAAAATCTTTAACCTCACAGGCAAACCTAGTTTTAAACTTGCTGCAATCGAATTGTTTAATGTCATCGCACCCACTTACACCATCTTCCAAAGCTTGCCAATACTCGGCTACACTTTTACCTAATGGAGTGAGGGCACCTAATCCGGTTACTACAACTCGTTTTAAATCCATAAAATTTGCCTGTGATCGTTAATAGTTTTTAATTACTTAGCGTGCTCCTCCAAGTAAGTATTAGCTTGGCCAACAGTAGTTATGGTTTCAGCTTGTTCATCGGGAATAGAAATATTAAATTCCTTTTCAAATTCCATAATTAATTCAACGGTGTCCAAACTATCGGCACCTAAATCATTTGTAAAAGAAGCTTCTGGAGTTACCTCTGCTTCATCTACCCCTAATTTGTCAACAATAATTTTCTTTACTCTTGTTGCAATGTCTGACATGATAATAAAATTTAGTTTTTACTAACGCAAAAATATACTTTTTGCAATAAACACAAAGAAATATATAAGAATGAAAAAAAGCACCCGAAAATGGGTAATTTTTCAAAAAAAATGTATATTGTAAATCCTACTAGCCTCAACTTACCAAAAAACTAAACAATTTGTTATGGCCTTAAAGCAAATAGACCACGGTACAAAGGAGTATGAGCAAATGGTAAATTTGCGTAACGATATGCTACGCCGCCCTTTGGGCTTAACTTTTACACCCGATGAACTGGCTAAAGAGAAAGAAGATATATTAATTGGGGCCTTTGACGAAGACCAAATTTTGGCCTGCTGTTTACTCACAAAAACTGATAACAAAACGCTTAAATTACGCCAAATGGCGGTGCAAAATAATGTACAAGGAAAAGGTATTGGTGCAAGCCTTATGAACTTTGCCGAAACCTTAGCTAGAGATAAAGGGTACAAAAAACTAATGATGCATGCCCGTAAAAATGCCATGGGCTTTTATGAAAAATTAGGCTACAAAGCTACCGGAAATGAGTTTGAAGAAGTTACTTTGCCACACTATGTAATGGAGAAAAAACTTTAATAAAATAGT
>Ga0114969_10000303_pt1 | contig 41765 bp, 41 predicted proteins | sample M_130807_MF_Meta_FD_87316 | JGI IMG/M metagenome (GOLD analysis project Ga0114969, IMG submission 87316) | Freshwater microbial communities from Lake Montjoie, Canada to study carbon cycling - M_130807_MF_MetaG | ecosystem: Environmental > Aquatic > Freshwater > Lake | place: Lake Montjoie... | reverse complement strand
ATTTCAGCTCCGGCAAATGCGCGCGTGATAGATGCGACCGGAAAATTTCTGACTTCAGGAATTATTGATGAGCATTCGCACATCGCGATTTCGCAGGGAGTGAATGAAGGCACACAATCTGTTACATCTGAGGTTCGCATTGGCGATGTGGTGAGTTCTGAAGACATAAATATTTATCGCAACCTCGCTGGAGGTGTTACTGCATCTCATTTATTACACGGTTCAGCAAATTTAATTGGCGGACAAACACAATTAATAAAACTTCGTTGGGGTTATGCGCCCGAGCAACTAAAATTTGCCGGATGGACGGGCTTCATAAAATTTGCACTTGGCGAAAATGTGAAGCAATCAAATTGGGGCGACCGTAACACAGTTCGTTTTCCGCAAACGCGAATGGGTGTTGAACAAATTATGTTTGATGGATTTATCAGGGCTCGCAAATATCAAAGCGACTGGAATAAATGGAATTCAACAGCCGCAAAAAATAAAACCATGCTAACTGCACCGCGCCAAGATTTGGAATTGGATGCACTCTCAGAAATTCTTGACGGAAAAAGATTTATCACATGTCACTCTTATGTGCAGAGTGAAATAAACATGCTGATGCATGTTGCCGATAGCATGCACTTTCAGATGAATACTTTCACCCACATATTGGAAGGATACAAAGTTGCCGACAAGATGAAAGCACACGGAGTTTATGCTTCTTCGTTTTCAGATTGGTGGGCCTACAAGTACGAAGTGTATGATGCCATTCCATACAATGCTGCAATACTTACTAAAGTGGGTGTGATAACAGCTATAAATTCTGATGACGCAGAAATGGCGCGCCGCCTGAATCAGGAAGCAGCGAAGTCAATTAAGTATGGCGGGCTCACTGAAATTGAGGCGTGGAAACTTTGCACGCTCAATCCCGCAAAGATGCTGCATGTAGATGATAAAACCGGAAGCATAAAAGCTGGAAAAGATGCAGACCTCGTTCTATGGAACAACAATCCTCTAAGCATTTATGCAAAACCTGAATACACTTTTGTAGATGGGATTTGTTTCTTCAGTCTGCAACTTGACCAACAGAAGCGCGACTTCATTCACACCGAGCGCACACGCATAATTAACGAAATGCTGAATGCAATAAAGAACGGTGAACAGCCACAGGATTTTAATCTCAATTTCAATTTGCTTTACGATTGCGATATGCTTTGCAATGGAAGTCAGATTGGTGCTCAATAAATAAATAACGAAATGAAAAAAATATTTTCTTCAATACTTTTCTCGCTTTTCATCTCTTCGCTTCACTCGCAAACAATTCCGGTTGCACCTAAACAAGATTCGCTAATCATTCTGATGAATGGCATTGCGCACCTTGGCAATGGAGAGGTAATTGAAAACTCTGCTATCGGTTTTGAGAATGGTAAAATCACTTTTGTGGCTGATGCGCGAACCATTCGTATTGAACAATCAAGTGCAAAAATCATAAACATCTATGGTAAACATGTTTATCCCGGACTGATTGCATGCAACACTGATCTCGGCTTGAATGAAATTGAAGCTGCGCGTGCAACTCGTGATGCGAGCGAAGTCGGCGATTTTAATCCAAACATCCGCAGCATCATTGCTTACAACACCGATTCGAAAGTGATTCCTACTGTCCGCTCAAATGGAATTTTGTTAGCGCAGGTAGTTCCGCAAGGTGGAATTATTTCCGGCTCTTCATCTGTTGTGCAGCTCGATGCTTGGAACTGGGAAGATGCGCAATACAAAACCGACGAAGGAATTCATTTGAATTTTGCTTCGTTCTACTCGTATCATTTCAATGAAGACGGCGGAAGTATTGGTGTGAATGAGCATTACGCTGATGAAATGCAAAACATCCGTAACTTTTTTGATGAAGCAAAAGCATACACTCAAACTGCCGCGCACGAAAATGTGAACTTGAAATTCGAAGCAATGAGCGGTTTGTTTGATGGAAAGAAAAAATTATTCATTCATGCGGATGGTTTGAAAGAAATAACTGCCGCCGTACTCTTCGCAAAATCATTCAACATGAATTGTGTGATTGTAGGTGGAAGCGAAGCATGGAAGTGCACTGATGTTTTAGTGGCGAATCATGTTTCCGTTATACTTGGAAGAATTCAATCGTTGCCCGGCAATGATGATGAAGATTATGATTTGCCTTACAAGACTCCTGCGCTTCTGAAAAAAGCAGGTGTTAATTTTTGTTTGAGCATGGATGGTTTCTGGCAGCAGCGCAATCTTCCGTTTCTCGCAGGAGAAGCCGTGGCTTACGGAAACATAACACCAGAAGAAGCGCTGATGTATATCACATCAAATGCAGCGCATATTCTTGGAATTGATAACACAACCGGAACTTTAGCTGAAGGAAAAGATGCAAATATCATTGTAAGTGATGGCGATATTCTCGACATGAAAACCAACAATATCATTTACGCATTCATACAAGGCAGAGAAATAAATCTCAACAACAAGCAAAAAGATTTGTATGAGATTTATAAAGAGAAGTATGGAATAAAATAATTTCTGATTTCAAAATTATTTTTCTGAATTAAATTTCTCGATGGGAAAAAACAAATTAAAACACTTTGCCGAGATGGAAACATTCACCAATGTTTTTCAGAAAGCAACGGCGATGAGGGGGAAGTGGAATGAGGTTTTTTTTCAAAACAATAATCCAATCACATTAGAATTAGGTTGCGGCAAGGGAGAATATTCATTGGCGCTTGCAAGACTATATCCCGAACGGAATTTTATTGGAATTGACATTAAGGGCGCGCGAATATGGCGCGGTGCAAAAACTGCATTAGAAGAAGGACTTAAAAATGTTTGCTTTCTGCGTGCGCAAATTGATCATCTGCCTGAGTACTTCGAACCAAATTCCGTTGACGAAATCTGGCTCACATTTTCTGATCCCCATCCTCCTTTGCACGAAGCAAAAAAGCGATTGACCTCGCCAAAATTTATTTCAATCTATCGTCAGGTATTGAAACCAACTGGAATCATCCACCTTAAAACCGATTCTTCAGTTTTGTATGAATACACCCTTGAAATTATTGAAGAATTGAAATTGAAAATTATTTATCACTCACCTGATATTTATTCCGGTGAGTTGTTCGATAAAATACTTGCAGCAAAAACTTATTATGAGAATATGCATCTCAAGCTTGGTAAAACAATAAAGTATGTGAAGTTTAGTTTGTAGTTCGTGGTTCATGGCATCACACCACTGCGAACCATCAGCCACCAACTATCTCTTGACACAACTCAATCAATACTCCGTTGGTGCTTTTTGGATGAAGGAAAATAACCATCTTGTTATCTGCCCCGCGAAATGGTTCTTCACGGGTGAAAATGAATCCAGCATCTTTTAATCTTTTTACTTCAGCATTTATATCTGCAACTTCATAAGCAATGTGATGCATTCCCTCGCCGCGCTTCTCAATAAATTTTCCAATTGCTCCTTCAGGGTTTGTAGTTTCCAGTAATTCAATTTTTGTATCGCCGGTTTTAAAAAAGGCGGTGCTCACCATTTCTGATTCTACATTTTCAATTTTATAGCACGGAGTGTTGAGCAGTGTTTCAAATAATTTTTTACTCGCCTCTAAATTTTTTACCGCAATTCCAATGTGTTCGACTTTCAGCATGTAGAAAATGATTTTTTACAAAGATGAAAATAAAGTTCTTACCGCTGAGTTTAAAACAGGAGTATCTATGAAATTAAGCCTTCAGGGAACTCTGGGAAATAACTCTGTGTTAGTCAGTGATGAAAGCCTAAATTTGCACCAGTAAATATTAAAACCATGATACAGATTAGTGAGTACGCAAAAAATAAAGTAACTGAAATTCTGAAGACCGAAGGAAAGGATGATTCATACTTCGTTCGGGTTTCTGTTGTGGGGGGCGGCTGCAGTGGTTTGAGCTACAAAATGGAATTCGACCACGAGATGAAAAAAGATGACCAGGTGTTTGAAGATAAAGGAATGAAACTCGTTACCGACCTCCGCAGCTTTTTATATCTGTGCGGCACTACCCTCGACCATAGCGACGGGCTGAACGGAAAAGGATTTCACTTTGTGAATCCAAATGCGACTCGCACTTGCGCTTGCGGAGAAAGTTTTGCAGTGTAGTTTTTACAAATATTCTTTTATCATCTTCTGAATTTCGACAGAAGAAAATTTTTCTTCCAAGTTTTCTACCAGAAATAATTTTTCCAATAATTCATTGTGATGCCTGCCGATTCGCTGTGCTTCGGAATATGGAGTGTGTGTGAATGAAACCATGGAATAAGCTGGAATAAATTTTTCCGGAAAAGCATTCGCAATCATTTTTTCAATCTGTTTTTTACGAAGGAATTTTTTATCGGCAACTAAATCGCGCATCTCAATAAAATTATTAAGTGCGAGCTCGAGGATGGCATCTGCATTCGGTTTGCGCGATTGCTGGTACAGTGGGAAAATTGTTTTCCAGTCATCGCCATGTTCATCCATCAGCTCGCCGAGAATCCGGCAATCTTCAAAACCGCAATTCATTCCCTGTCCGAAAAACGGAACCACTGCATGCGCCGCATCACCAATGAGCGCAGCTTTATCTTTATATGTCCACGGATAACACTTGATGTATGGAAGCGATGAAGTTGGATTTTCGAAAAAAACTTTTTTGTAATCTGGCATCATTGGAATTGCGTCTTCAAAATATTTTTTGAAAAACACTTCCACATCATTTTCGGTTTTCAGTGTTGCGAACGATTCTTCTCCTTCAGTATGAAAAAATAATGTGCAGGTAAAACTTCCATCAGTATTCGGCAATGCAATGAGCATGAAATTTTTTCGTGGCCAGATGTGTAGCGCATTTTTCTCCATCAGAAATTTCCCTCCTTCGGCGGGGGGAATGTGAAGCTCCTTGTAACTGTGTTCAATATAAGTTTGAGAATAATCGAAGCGGTCGAGTTTCTGCATCGAGCGCCGCAATGCAGAGAATGCACCATCAGCCCCAAAAATCAATTCTGATTTTTTGGTAATGGTTTGTTTGGTGGTTTGTTCTTCAAAGATGATTTCTCCAATATCGAGACTCGCATCTTCACAACGATGATTGAAATTAATTTTAACCCCGGGTTGTTGTTCTGCCAAATCCATCAGCGTTTTATTTAACCCGCCTCGCGACACAGAATAAATTGCTTCACCCTTCATTCCATATGGTTGCGATGATAATGTACCATCGGTATTGTGAACCATTCGTGCGTGCATTGGAATAGCGACTTTGCGAATCTCTTGTTCCAGTCCTGCACCTGCGAGTCCACGCCATCCCCTGTCACTGAGCGCGAGATTGATGGAGCGACCTGCCGAGGTTATTTCTTTGCGCATATCAGGTCTGCGCTCATAAATATCAACTTTGTATCCCCGCTTAGCGAAATAAACTGAAAGTAAACTTCCAACTAAACCTGCTCCGAGAATTGTAACCTCCTTTTTCATTTCTCTAAAATATTTTTTTCAAAACTTCACCAACCATAAACACATCTTCAAACGAATTATACAACGGCACCGGCGACATACGAATCACATTTGGTTCGCGCCAATCTGCAATTACTCCATGTGAAGTGAGTTGCTCGAAAATTTTCTTGCCGTCTTTTTTTGCGATTAGTGAAAGCTGGCAACCTCTTTCAGGAAGATTTTTTGGTGTGATGATTTTTAATTCGTGCTCCGCATTTTTCTGATTGAAATCGTTGATAATAAATTCGAGATAAGCTGTTAGCTTTTCGCTTTTAGCTCTCAGGTTTTTTATTCCTGCTTCAGCAAAAATTTCTAATGACGCACGGTGAATTGCCAATGCGAAAACAGGCGCATTACTTACCTGCCACGCACCCGCCCCCGCCTGCGGAAAAAATCCCTTCTTCATCTGGAACCTTGTTTGCTCATCATTTCCCCACCAGCCGGAAAAGCGCGGCAAGTCGTTGTTCGCACTGTGTTTTTCATGAACAAAAATTCCTCCCACACCTCCGGCGCCGCTATTAAGATACTTGTAAGAACACCAGCAAGCGAAGTCAACATTCCAATCATGTAATTGAACAGGAGTATTTCCGGCAGCATGTGCTAAATCAAAACCAACTGTTGCGCCTGCAACATGACCAGCCTTTGAAATACTTTTCAGGTCAAAATATTGTCCGCTCAGATAATTTACTCCACCAAATAAGATCAGGGCGAGTTCATTTTTGTTTTTTTCTATCTGTGCTAAAACATCTTCGGTGCGTAAAGTGTATTCGCCTTCGCGCGGAGAAATTTCAATAATATCTGTTTCCGGATTTCCGCCATGAAATTTTACTTGTGTTTCAATCGCATATTGGTCCGATGGAAAAGCATTTGCTTCCATCATAATTTTTTTTCTTGCTCCCTTCGGTTGGTAGAATGAAACCATCAGGAGATGAAGATTCGCAGTGAGGGAATTCATTGCCACTACTTCTTCTTCTTTAGCACCAACAATTTCGGCTAACATTTTCCGTCCGAAATGATGATAAGGAAACCATGGGTTCTTGGCGTTAAAATGACCTTCGACCCCGAATTTTTCCCAGTCTAAAAATTCCTGTTCAACAAAACCCCGTGCACTTTTCGGAAGTAACCCTAAAGAATTTCCGCAGAGGTAAACGGCTGTGTTTCCATTGTGTTGTGGAATGTGAAATCGATCACGAAATATTTTCAACGGATCTTTTTCGTCGAATTGTTGTGCGAATGATAAAGTGTTTTCGAAATTCATTTTTAAAAGTCGGGATAAATATAAACGCTGGATTTTTGGATGATATGACAAATCTCCTTTTTGTATCGAATGTCGCTACTTAAAATTGCTGTAATAAAACTTTTTAGAAATGAATGATCATGAGGTGATTTGCGAATGGAAAGGCAATAAACAATTCAATGCAATGATGAGCCATCATCATGAAGTGATAATGGATGATCGGATTGAAAGTCTTGGAAATGACAATGGCCCGCGACCGAAACCATTGATGCTAACCGCACTTGCCGGTTGTAACGGTATGAATGTAATGAGTGTGTTAAAGAAAATGCGCATGGAAGTTGAGGCGCTCCGTATAAATGTGAAAGGTGAATTAACCGATACAGACCCGAAAATGTATAAGAAAGTTTTTCTGGATTTTCATTTCACCGGAAAAAATCTCGACAGAGAAAAATTGCAAAAAGCCATTCAGCTTTCTGAAGAAAAATATTGTGGTGTTAGTGCTATGTTCAGGAGTTTTGCTGAATTGATAATTGGCTTTACTGTTACAGAAAAATAGAGGAGAAAAGTTCATCCTTTTTTCGCTTTGGCTCGTAATAATGTCCGCTCATGGCATTACACGGCAAAATTATTTTTCGCACCGATGGCGGTGAAAAAATCGGATTGAATCATTTAATCCGGGGCGCAGCACTTGCTGAAATGTTGCGCGAACATTATGAATGCGTGCTTGCTATTCGCACTCCGAATCCTTCGGCACTTCAATTGGTGGGTGGGGTTTTTCATTCTATCATTTCGCTTCCGGATGCTGAAAATTACGAAGGTGATGAATTGGTTTCACACCTGCATGCAGGGGATATTGTAGTTCTCGATGGCATTCAATTTCAACCTGATTATCAGAAGAAAATCCGGGAACATTGTAAAATTGTTTGCATTGATGATTTACATAACAATCATTTTGTGGCCGATGCAATCATCAATCATGCAGAAGGAATTTTACCAAAAGATTATTCTACCGAGGAGGATACACGATTTTATCTCGGAGCAAAATATGCGATGATTCGTCGGCCATTTATTAAAGTGGCAACAGAAAATTCTGAATTAAGTATTGCTAATCACGCCATGATACATATTGGGGGAAATGATTTTCATAACACAACACAAAAAGTTTTATCGGCATTAGTGAAAACCGAAATGATAAATGAAATAGAAATTGTGGTGAGTAAAATGAATCCGAATATTTCGTTGCTCGAAGATTTTATTTATGCAAAACGAAAGACAGCGAAAATTATGTTGTGTAAAAACCTGCGGGGTGATGAGTTGTGCGACCTGATGAAAACCTGTCGCTACATGATTTGCACCGCAAACAATGTATTGTACGAAGCCTGCGCTGTTGGTATGAAAATAATTTCGGGATATACATCACCAGCGCAACTGGAAATTTTACCCGGACTGGTTGCAAGAGGGGTGGTAAATAATTTCGGGAATTTTTTGACTGAAGATGAAAACAATCTAAAGTCCCGCTTCGAATTATTTATGAACGACGAATCCACTTCACAACAATTATCAAATCAGAAATTATTGATTGATGGAAAATCACCGGAGCGGTTGTTTGAAATATTTAACAAATTATAAGTAATATATTGTTATACGAGAAAACAATTTTTACTATATAAAGCAAAGGTTTTTCTTGTTGATTAATCAAAATAATTTATGATGCAAAATTTGGTTTTTGATTTGCATGTTTCACTAAAATCAATAAAGAAATGAAACTTCATTACCTTTGTTAAAATAAAAGGATGATTTTTAAAAATCCTTTATTAAATGAATAATTAATAAAATGAAACAGGTTTACATTATTGCTGAGGCCGGTCAAAACCATAACGGCTCAATTGCTATGGCTAAGCAATTGATTGATATGGTGAATATGCCTATAATGGATACGCTTCACAACAATGAATTACCAAAAATAAATGCAATAAAATTTACCAAAAGAGATTTAACCGAAGAATTAACAAAGGAGGCGGCTGCTCAACCCTATAATTCACCGAATTCTTTTGGCAAAACTTATGGTGAGCATCGTGAAAAATTAGAACTCAGCTATGAACAGCACATTGAATTGTTTCATTATGCTAAGGATCGGGGATTAGATTTTGTGGAAACCCTAACCTCTCCTAAAACGCTGCAGCTGCTCAATCACATTGATCTAGCATTTATTAAAATTGCTTCAAGGGATCTTACAAACCTTCAATTGCTAGAGGAGGTTGGAAAATCAAGAAATAAAGTAGTTCTTTCAAGCGGCATGGGTGGATTAAAAGAAATTGATGATGCTGTTAATGTGATAAATAAATATCACGACAACATTGTCATTCTTCATTGTATATCTCAATATCCTGCTGAGTATCAAAATCTGAACCTTAACTCTATTCCTTTCATGAAGGAATATTACAAAGGGTTTACGATTGGATATAGTGATCACTCAATCGGGATAATTGCCCCTGTTGTTGCCGTGGCATTAGGGGCAGAGTTTATTGAAAAGCATATTACACTAAGTCATTCATTAAAAGGGTCAGATCAAGCCGGTTCGCTGGAGCCTGATGGTTTGTGGCGGATGACAAGGGATATCAGAAACATGGAGCTGGCTTTTGGCTCACATAAAAAAGAGTTAAATGAAAGTGTTGCACCTTTCCGCACCAAGCTTGAGCGCTCTCTTTGTTCTAATAAACAAATTAAGGCAGGCACAAAATTGAATGAAGAAGATTTGATTATGCTGAGTCCTGGTGGCGGCATGACTTGGCTGGATAAAGAAAAAATTATGGGCAAAACAGCCAAACAGGATATTGACGAAAACACCACTCTTGAAGAGACCTATTTTATATAATGATAAAAGCAGTTCTTTATGATTTAGGAGATGTTTTTTTTGAAGCTTACTTTTGGCGCAAATGGAATTATGAAAAAATTGTTGAAATGAAAAAATTCAATAATTCTTTTGGGGAGTTTTATGATTTGTATGAGAAATTTCTGGAGCCGGTTTATAGAGGAAACATATCATATAATATTGCCTTTGATAATTTTCTCGGCCACCTTCAAATCAACTCCGTTGATTCGTTCAGAAAATTATCGTTTGAAAAGAAAAAAGATTTTGAAGACAATCGACAATTGTTTCAGGGTGTAAAAGAAACCTTAAAAACACTTTGTGATTCCGGAATTCGGAATGTAATAATTACCGATAATGAAGCCGGCGAAAACGAAATCAGAAAAACGGTAATTGAAAAATATAATATCAATGAATTTATTTATCGGGTTGTATCATCTAAAGAAGTAGGACATAAAAAACCGGCACCACAAATTTTTAACCATGCTATAAACCTTCTGAACCTGACCTTTCAGGATGTTTTGTTTGTTGCTCATGACGAAGACGAAATCAGCGGCGCCTTAAGCCTCGGAATTAAAACAGTTGCCTTTAACAACTATTTGCAACGACCATTAAATTCAAGTTACACCATTTCAAATTTTTTTGAGTTGTTAAATATTGTTCATCAACTAAATAATAAAAATGGCTAAAACAATTGCCTGCCTCATTGCCAGAACCGCCTCAACCCGCTTGCCTCTTAAAGTATTAAGAGAAGTTACCCCCGGAGTCAGTATGCTGGATTTTATCATTCGACGATTAAAACTGGTTTCAAATATTGATTCCATTTATTTATGTACTTCATCAGAAATCACTGATGATATAATGGAAGATGTTGCAGCAAGAAATAAAATAAATATTTATCGCGGTTCACCCGATCAGGTAATTGAACGCTTGCTTTCCGTAGCCGAAAAAGAAAATGCAACCGATATTATCCGGATTACAGGCGACAATGTTTTTAATGCATACGAATATATGAATGATCTAGTTGCCATGCACACAAAAAACAACCTGGACTATTCTAAAATCACTGGCCTGCCCTTTGGTTCAACACCTGAAGTTATGAGTGTAAGTGCACTCAAAGACTGCAACAGCAAAACAGATCCAACATTTAGTGAATATCTTACCGTTTTTATGTTCCTGCCTGAATTATATAAGTGCGGCATGCTTAAAATAAATGACATAAATGATTATTCAAATCGCACGCTTACTGTTGATTTATCTGAAGATTTGGTAAGAACAAAACTTGTTTTACAAAATTATACTAGTGAAAAACTCAAAATCACCACCAAAGAAATTATGCAGTTGATTGATGAACATCAAATTCCATATTCAATGGTAAATGTAAATGCTGAATTAAAATTACCTTTTAATATAACTGTTAAAATGGCCGACTTTATACGCGAATTAAATTTTAAGGCAACCCAATCATTTCAGCAAACGATTTAATAAATGAGTTTTTATTTATACGGCGAAACCGCTTTTCATCACGAAGGAGATATAAATTACCTGTATCGATTGATAGATTTGGCAAAAGAAACCGGATTGCATGGAATTAAATTTCAGGTTTTAATTAAACCTGAGCAGTTAATCGCAACAACTCATAATTTATTTCCGAAATTTTTAACCTGGGTTTTTTCAAAACAACAATGGCTTGAAATATTCAGTTATTGTTCGAAGCTTGAATTGGATGTAATTGTTATGCCCCTTGATAAAGAAGCGTTTGATGTGGTTGCTCAAAGCAAAATAAAATACCTCGATTTGCATTCGGTAAGTTTTTATGACGAAGTGGTCTTGGAAAAATTGAAACAAACCCGACTACCAATAATTCTTGGAATCGGCGGAAGAACGATAGCTGAAGTAAGTGAAAAGGTTTCTTTTTTCAGCGGGCAGGAAATTATTCTGATGATGGGATTTCAGGCCTTTCCTTCCGAATTACCAGATGTGAAATTGCCCCGAATAAAAAAATTAAAGGAGCTTTTTCCAACCACAACTATTGGATACACCGATCATACGCTTCATTCAGATGAATATGGAATTTACAGCAATGAATACAGTTACCTGTTAGGGGCCCGGGTTTTTGAAAAACATATAGCATGTGACGAAGGTGTTCAAAGAATTGACTTTGAAGCCGCCGTTGGAAAAGAAAAATTAATTGATCTGCGAAACCGATTGGAATATTTAGACTGGCTGATTGACATTGATGAAGAAGTTGCATTAAGTTTTACAACCGCTGAGGTGAAATACAGAAACCGTGAAAAAGTTTTTGTTGCAATAGAAAAATTGCAAAAAGGAACATTGATTACTGCTGAAATGCTTGTAAAAAAAATGACTGATAAGCAAGATGGAGTAAACGACCCAGCATTATTAATCGGAAAAAAATTAATTTCCGATATTGAAAAAGATGAAGTAATCTCCTTATCGTTGGTTGGCCTTTAAATCAAAATAGAATGAGCTGTGTTTTATGTAATGATTCAAATACAATGGTTGAGATGGTTGGGCCAGTTGAAACTTACCGTTGTAATAATTGTGATTTACAATTTGTTCCAGAATATGGAAATGAATTAGATTTTCATCGCAATTACTTTGACAAAACACGACAGCACAATGAATTGTTAAACTCATTGCGCCAGGAACAATATAAAATTGACGCAGATCATTTCAGTTCTTTTATACAATCAGGAAATGTGCTCGACATTGGATGCTCAAGAGGAAATTTTACAGATCTAATCAGTAGGAAATATCAATACCAAAAATTAACAGGAATTGACATTGATTCGTCCGCCATTCAATTTGCCCGCGAAAATATTAAACAAGAAAATCTTGAATTTATTGATACCGACTTTAAAAATTTTGAGCCAACCACATTATATGATGCTGTTATTTTCAGGGGTACATTTCAATACCTCGGCAGTACTATTCAACAGGTTTGTTTGAAATTGAAATCGGCCTTGAAAAAAAACGGATTAATATTTATTTATTCATTACAGAATGCCGATTCATTTATTTTTTATTTAGTAAAAGAAAAGTGGGTGCTGTTTAATCCACAGGAACATAAATTGTTTTTCAATGAAAAGTCATTGGCCTTCTTGTGCAAAAACTATAATTTCAAAATTGAAGAATTGAGTTATCCGTACATCGGAACGCCATATGAAAATAAAGAAAAAGATTACCAATCGGTCGTTGAAATTATTAAATCTGGTATCCCGGCTAGCCCCCCTTTTTTAGGAAATATATTCCAATTAGTATTAAGAAATGAATAAGCAGTTTTCGCTTTACCTCGATTTGCTTCGTGCTATTGCAGCTTTCACAGTTGTGCTTCACCATCTTCGATGGTATGAATATTCTGGTGGTTATTTAAGTTGGTTTCAATACGGTAATGAAGCTGTAATAGTTTTTTTTGTGTTGAGCGGATATGTAATTGGTTTTGTTTCTGAATCAAAAGAAAGTGGTTTAAAAGGGTTTTTATTAAAAAGGGTTTCTCGAATATGGAGTGTTTTAATTCCTGCCTTGGTTTTATCTATATTTGTTGAGTTTTTAATATTTACAGATTTTTCAACTAGAGAAATTGCTCATAAATTTTATATTGTAAAAGATACTCTTTTGTTTTTAAATGAAAATTGGACAAATAAAGAAGGTCTTAATTCAAATTATGTATTTTGGTCTTTAGCTTTTGAATTTTGGTATTATATATTTTTTGCTGCTCTATTTATAATTAGAGGTAAGGCGGGGTGGGCTTTGTTTATTTTAACTATTATTTTTACTGGTTATAAAATCATTTTATTGTTCCCAATTTGGCTATTAGGATATATCATATTTAAAAGTCAAAATAAAAAACTACTTGCAACCAAAAAACAATCATTTTATGGTTACTTCTTATCATTAATTTTGTTTCTTTTGATTATTATTTTCTGTCAAGATCTTAAAAACGAATTCTCTATAAATTATCTCCCCTTAGGAGATGCTAGAATATTTTTTTATCAATATATAATAGGCCTTGCCTTTGGAGTTCATTTATTTTTTGCTAATCACTTTTTTAATCGACTTGAATATTCTTGCTTAGAATTAATAATGAAACCTATTAGGTTTTTTTCATCTATTTCGTTCGCGGTTTATTGTTTTCATACTCCTATTATTTACATTGTTAAGTTTATTTGGAATTATAATCAAGCAAGCATAATGCAAATAATTGCAGCATTATTTTTAAATTTTATTATAATTATTGGGGTAAGTAGTTTTGTAGAAAGATATAAAAAATTTTGGCTTTCTAAAGAAAAACTTTTTCGTTTTTTCTATTTCTAATTCTTAGCCTAGGTTTTTGTTAGTTGTTGTTTATGCTTATTAAATACCCTAATTTGGGGGGGGGCTAAATTTGTTTTTGTAAACCTATTAAATAGCTTTAATTAATTTATAAATGATGTTAAATTTGATTTTTATATTTCCAAAATTTCATGGCTTCAAACAAATATGATTTATTCAAAAACTAATGATGATGATATTCAATGCACTATTTGTGCAGCCGATCTAGTCTTTTTAGTGCAGAGAGTTGATAAATATGCTTATTACTCTTGCCCTAATTGCGCTTTAATTACCGCTGTTCCAAAACCAACCGACCTTGAAATAGCCTCCTTTTACAATGGCTTTTTATACGGAATGCCAAAAGATGAACACTTTTTAGGCGAGCTAGAAGCAAAGAAAAAAGCCGTTGTTCGTATTGATTTAGATATAAAAAAATATTTTAATAAAACACCACTTTCTCTTTTAGATCTTGGGGGTGGAACGGGCTTCTATTCAGAGTGTTTCAAAAATTTAGGTTATAAAACAACTTTGATTGACATTGATCAAAAGGCATGTAATTATGCAGCATCACATTTTCGTGACATCAATGTGGTAAATGTTGATCCGTTTAATTATTCTCCAGAAGAAAAATACGATGTGGTTTTTGCCAATCAGGTTATAGAACATTATCGAGATATTAGAGCGTTTATGAATTCGATTAAAAAGTTCATTAAACCAAATGGATTGTTAATTATAGCAACACCAAATCAACAGTGCAAAGAATATTTTTTTCGCACTTCGTGGTGGGCTTTTTATTTAAATAAAGTTTCTGCAAATAAAAAAATATTTAGTTTTCAGTTCCTTCATACAATGTTTAAGTTTATTAAGAAACCTTGGATTTGCTGCGATCCACCAAGGCACATATTTTCTTTTAATAAAAAAAGTCTTTCATTATTATCCTATCAAACCAATTGGAGGGTAAAGAATGTTTTTACTGAATATTCACCGTCAATGTATTACTCTGGAAAACCAGGAGTAGTCGTGTTTAGGCGTAGTCATTTATTAAATCCATTTGTGTTAGCGAGATTTTTATATGTTGTAATTGGAATATTTGTTGTTCGAATGATTGATTTTAAAAATAATTACGGGGAAAATTTAGTCATTCATTTAACCCCAAATGAATTATAGATAAATAATTATTGTTAATAACAAGCATTAATGAACACCGCCCCTCAAGAAATTGCCTATTATCTTGAAAGATTGTTTCCAATTTCAAGAAGTATTACAGGAAACGGAAATCGTGAAACCTTGAAAATATTAAATGAAATTATTCCACTTAATATAAGTGAGGTGGCTTCAGGTACTAGGGTTTATGACTGGGAGGTTCCAAAAGAATGGAATATAAGAAGCGCATGGATCAAGAATAATATGGGTGAAAAAATAATTGACTTAGTGGACTCAAATCTTCATATTGTTAATTACAGCATTCCAATTCATAAAAAAATGTCCTTGACAGACTTGTCTTCACATATTCATTTTTTTAAAAGTCAGCCGGATGTTATTCCATACCGAACAAGCTATTACCAAGAAAATTGGGGGTTTTGTATTAGCTATAATAGTTATAAAAAAAAATTTGCTGACGATACTATTTATGAGGTGTTTATTGATTCCGACTTGAAACCTGGAAGCCTAACACTTGCAGATTTTTTAATTAATGGTAGTTCTTCAAAAGAGTATCTATTCTCAACTTATTTCTGTCATCCTTCTATGGCAAACGATAATCTCAGCGGGGTTTTGCTTAGTGCTTTTTTAGCTCGGGAATTGGGCCAAATGAAATTAAAAAATTCTTATCGCTTTATTTTTATACCTGAAACAATTGGCGCGATTGCCTATTGTGCCTTAAATGAATCTTCAATGAAAAAAATCATTGGGGGCTATGTGCTTTCCTGTGTAGCAGGCAAAGGCATGTATGGCTACAAACAAACTTTTTTTGAAAATCATTTAATTGATCGGGTAGTTCATCAAACATTTAAAGAATCCGGAATAGATTATATCACCTACCCATTTATTCCGCAAGGAAGTGATGAGCGCCAGTATTCCTCGCCTGGTTTCCGCATTCCAATTGGTTCGGTTCATAAAGATAAATATCACGAATACAAAGAATACCACACATCAGCGGATAATCTTAATTTTGTAAATGGTGAAGCCATTTTAAAAACACTAGAAATTTACTTGTCAATTATAAACAAACTTGAAGAAAATTCAATTGTTCTTTCTCTTAACCCAAATTGCGAACCTCAATTAGGAAAGCGTGGTCTTTACCCTTCTGTTGGAAGGCGTACAATGAATATTAACAAGTCAAATGAAAATGTAGAAGCAGATTCAGAAAATATTGAATTAGATACTATACTCTGGTTGTTGTTTTATGGTGACGGAAATAGTTCAATTCTTGATATTTGTGAGAAACATCAGTTACACTTCAATAATACATTAAAAATTGCAAAAAAATTAGAACAAAAAGGTTTATTAAAACTGAGTTTCAATTGTTAATTAAGCTCGCTCAATAATTTAATAGTGATTACTCTGTTTTGTCCTTCCTTCTCCTCACTCATTTTTACTTTGCATAATTATAAATTGGGTGAGTTTGATGTAATTACCCATAACCCTGCTATTCAATCATTTTGCAACAATGTAGCTATACCGGTTATTTTGAGGGAAGAGCAAAAAGATTTATCAATTAAAGGATACATCAGACATCGCAACTATTGTAAAAAAATGATTGCGGGTTTTAAGAAAAAAAAAATACTTTTCTGTTTTTATTCATATGATTTCTGGAGCCTATATCAGTTGTTTTTATTAAAAAAAAAATGTTGTGTTTATTTTTATAACATGGATTATTTGGCCTCTCCAGGTTATAATGAAAAAGATTCGATAAAAATTCCAGTTGCAACTAATCTTTTCAAACACTGGAAAAATAAAGCCTTCAAGAACAGGTTTTTTTTAAAGTGGATTGTGTTTTTTGTCACGGGAAAATTATTTAGTATTTTCAAATATGACTCCAATAATTATGCCCTTGGAATTTCTCCTGAAAAATGTCGTCGAATTTTCATTCCATTCCTAAAAAACCTAGATTACAACCTGTTTTATGAAAACAAACAAGTCGTTTTGCAAAAATTTTCCTCTGATAAAATTGAGGTGCTCTTTATTGATAGTGGAGAAATTGTAGTGAAGTATCCAGAGTCGCTGCTAACTTTTTTAAAAAATTATTCGACTCAAAATAAGGTGGCTTTCTATTTTAAACCCCACCCCACCTTTTCTCCCCGGTTCAATTTTGAAAATTTTCAGTTGGTTGAAAAAATTTTTCCTGCTGAATTATTAGTCGGAATTCCAAAAGTTATAATTGGAATTGCTTCTACCGTTTTGGTTTATTTTTCACAAACAACTCCTGTAATTTCATTGTTTAATCTGGTTGAAATTGAAAACGGAGATTATAAAACCATTTCAAGAGACTTAATTAGAGGGTTAACGATTGACTGTCCAGTCAGCATTGATGAATTGAGCTCCTTGTTAAATAAATATTTGAATAATAAAATTATTGATGCAAATCATAAGATTTGAAAGTTCAGGCAGATTAATTAATCTTTCCTCCTCAATACAATTAAATAATTAAAAATATTTTCCTCTTTCTTTGCGCACGAATTAAAAAAACCTCATGTCAGAATCAACACTAACAGTAGTAGGCACAGTTGCCTTCGACGCAATTGAAACTCCTTTCGGAAAAACAGATAAAATTATTGGTGGCGCAGCTACTTATATTTCATTAGCTGCTTCGTACTTCGGAAAAAAAATAAATCTCATTTCAGTTGTAGGGGGTGATTTCCCGAAACAACAAATATTTGCGATGAATGAAAAAGGGATAAACACCGATGGTTTGCAGATAAAGGAAAATGAAAAATCTTTTTTCTGGAGTGGTAAGTACCACCTTGACATGAACACGCGCGACACACTTGTAACGGATTTAAATGTACTCGCAACATTCGACCCAATTGTTCCTGAATCATATCAAAACACCGACTTTCTGATGCTCGGCAATCTCGTTCCAGCTATCCAAAAAACAGTATTACAGCGATTGAAGAAGCGTCCGCGCTTAGTTGTAATGGACACAATGAATTTCTGGATGGAAACAGCAAAAGCCGATTTGGATGAAATGATTAAGTTGGTGGATGTTCTCACCGTGAATGATGCTGAAGCAAGAGAGTTATCCGGTGAATATTCATTGGTTAAGGCTGCGAAAAAAATTATGGCAATGGGGCCGCGTTACCTGATTATTAAAAAGGGTGAACATGGCGCATTGTTGTTTCATGAGAATAATGTGTTCTTCGCTCCTGCCCTTCCGCTCGAAGAAGTTTTTGACCCGACCGGTGCAGGCGATGCCTTTGCCGGGGGCTTTATCGGCTACCTTGCACAAAGCAGCGACATTTCATTCGACAGTATGAAGCGCGCAATTATTTATGGTTCAGCGCTCGCATCGTTCACCGTAGAAAAATTCGGAACCGAGCGATTGATGAATCTCAGTCACGATGAAATTGAAAACCGCATTCAGGAATTTGTTGACCTGGTGCAGTTTGATATTTCGCTGGTGGATTAGTTCATTGTTTCAATTTCATTTTAAACTGTTCTCACGAGCGCAGTTTAAGCGGTGTAAGTAGGGCCTTTAAACAGCAAGTTACAGCTTATAAAAAGGTAATTCCAACTTTTTACCTTCTAATTACAGCCTGCTAATAGTTGCAAATAACCATTAAACTACATTGGAAAACCTATTAATAGTTAATTGCAACTATTTAATTGAATTTACTGACTGATAAAGAGTTAATTCCAACCTCTTAACAGCGCCACACAAGCATTGAACATCTTCTAATCAGCATAATTGTATAAATTTGCTCAAAAAAGCAATGTTTAAGAAACTAACCGATGAAGAATTTGATCAACTGCCCATTAAGGGTTGGGGCAGAAGTTCACCTACTTACAATGCAATTATCAGTTTAAAGATTGGAGAAGGAATAATGATTTTGAAAAGCCAGTGGAGACGCAAAAAACCACCATCAAGTGTTTGTCGGGCAATTGAAAAAAAATTCAGTGCGCATAAATTGAAATACAAATGTGTTGCACTCGCTGATAATAGCGGTTGGGCAATAAAACGGTCCACATAAATTCATTACGCGATTTTTTTATGACCGTAAAAGAAATTCAAACAGATTTTGAAAATGAATTTGCAGACCTCATAAAAAAGGGGATGTACTTCATGGGGGCACTTCCAATCAAAAGAGCTGAAGAAGAGATAACGAAGGGTATTGCAGAGCATGAAGAAATAAATCCGCAGGTTCACGAGTTACATTTTATGCGTCCGTTCATTTTTGATTTCAGAAAACTGCCCACAACTTTTCGCGGTTTTAAAGTTGATACCGGTATATCCTGGGACACAATACCTGAAGAATTCAGATTAGAAGAAGATGAATTGGTGCCGTTTTATATAAGCATGAGCGAAGAAAAAATTATTGCTTATGCCGAAGAACATGCAGTAGAGATTTGTGAAGAACTGAATGACTTCGCGCTCACGCTAAAAGATATTTGCAACATGATTACCGTGGGTGATTTTGAGCGGCACAAAAAATTATGTGCAGATGCAAGAGAGGATGATATTAAAAATCAAAATGCTTTTTTGAATGATGACGATGATGATTGATTGCTGATTAGAATTGAAAAAAATATTTGTTCATTCTTTACTGCAAAACAATCTTACGGTTAATCATTCCTTCGGAAGTATTAATGCGGATGAAATAATATCCGCGTGGAAAAGTTTTTGTATCTGAAAAATAGAGCTTCAAATAATTATTTGCCCGAAGGAGTGTTTTTTTCAGTTGCAGGAATCAATTTAAAATAAGTGGCTTTAAATCTGTTGTTAATAATTTCTCCCTGAACTTCCGCTGTTCTGATGGCTTCGCAAAAACCATCGTCGCTATGTGCATCGCCGAAAGAATCGATATCAGCACCATCAACAAAGTATGATTTTCCATCAACTCGAACTGCAAGACTGCATCCCTTGCCCGACATTCCAAACTGACATTGTCCGCATGAAGCCTCAACAATAAGTGTTTCTTTTGTTGAGTCCGGTTTGGCGTTTTGCAATTTGTTTGGGGTTGTTTGTGCTTTCATCTGCAAACAAAAAAACAATGAGAGTATAACGGTGAATGAAAATTTCATTTTATAAATGTAAAATAAAAAGGAGTGTTACGCCGTATTCAAAATCTTAAATCAAAAATCTCAACTCTGAAATCTACACAGGCTTAAACCGCTCAAATGCCTGCTTGCACGAAAAACAAAAATGTGTGCTGCGACAAAGGGTGCTTCCGAAAATAGAATTCATGGTAGTGTCGTCGCCGCCGCAATGCGGGCACTTGCTGTGCGCAATTTCTTCCATCCCGAAATTACCGCAGTGGCGTTGCGGAGTGCCGAGTCCGAAATTTTCGAGTAGTATTTTTCCATTGGGAGTAATGCGGTCGCTATCCCATACAATTGAATCATCCACCAGCACTTCTACATTTTCATAACCGAGCGACTCCACTTTTTTCTGAATCGAATCTTTAATCACATGAATGGCAGGGCACGCCATAAAGGTCGGAATCATTTTCACGCACACACCTGTAACAGTTTCTTCCACGCCCGTAATCATGCCCATATCAATCACCGACAGTGTCGGAATCTCCGGATCCATCACTTCTTCAAGTGATTTATAAATTTCTTGCTGGTTGAAAATTGTTGCGGTCATATTATTGTGTCAAAGCCTTTGAACTTTGAACTTGAAACTTTGAACTTCTATTTACCATTCAGTTCCTTCAGGTTCACTTGAAATAACTTCCGCCATTTCGGTTAACAGTGGTTGCAGGTGTTCGGTGTGATAACCCTTTCTTCCACCATAAACAGGTGCTGTTGCTGATGGAATTTTCAGGTTTGCTTTTTCAATGATGTGCGAAATTTTTTCCATCCACTTCTGCTGTAACACTTTTTCGCCGTCGAATATTTTTTCTGCAATTAATTCAGCTTCATAGTCTGATGGTTCAAAAATTCCGAGTGCATAATTCCATAATTCATTCAATGCACTTTGCATGCGCGCATGACTTTCTTCGGTTGCATTTCCCAATCGCGTGAGCCAGGTATCAGCATGCAGCACATGATATTTTAATTCGCCTTTTATTTTTTTCGAAAGTTGCGCAAGCGGTGCGAACGATGAAGTCGAAAGCATTTCATACCTAAGAAAATCAGCGTGGTCGAATAAAAAATGCCGCACCAAACTGAAATCATATTCACCAATTGGTAATTCCACCAACTGGCAATTGAGCATTTCGGTTTCCTTTCTGAAAAAAGCAAGCCGATCCGGATCCGGCATATTAAATTCATTTTTCAGAATGGAGTAAAGTGCCAATGCGTGTCCGATTTTGTCCTGCGCCATTGACGAAAAGGCAATGTCTTCTTCCATTATGGGGCCAATGCCGGTCCATTCACTATTCCGATGACCCATTATTAATGAATCGTCTGCCATCCGAAGCAATAAATTTTTAAGGTGTTCCACTTTTTTCTTTTTTTAATTTTTTGTATCGGTTAATTTTTTCCATCACTTTAAATCCTGATGCTTCGCGATATTGTTTTTCGGGAGCGGTGGCATTATCAAACATATCCTGATCATCATAACTGATGGTGAAAATGTCGGTTGATTTTACGACCCAAATGTTTGCGCACTGCAACCTTCTGCCATATTGTTCTTTGGCAAATAGTAATGCTAATTCAGAGTCAGGCGCATGAACTATGCCCACATGTATGTGATGGTCACCGCGTTTTTTCTGATGAAACACTTCCCACGAAAACCAATTTTCTTTTTCAGAAACTATTGTTTTGCCAAAAGTTTCCTCCACATTTAATCGCTTGATGCGCGGGTCGGATATAGGTTCTTTAAACAGTGTCATAATTTTTATGCGTATGGAAGAATTACTTTTTCATTTGGTTTCATTAATGCGCGGCGCACCCATCGGCCATGCTCTTCAGCATAATGCCGAACCGCCATTCTTTCGGCGTTGCAGGGGCCATCGCCATTTATCACTCGCTTAAATTCATTCCAGTCGGGGTCGCTGAATTCCCAGTAGCCGGTTGCTTCGTTCTTTTTCAGATTCGGATCGGGAAGTGTTAAATCCAAATCATAAATTTTAGGAATGTATTGATCTAAAAACTGATTGCGCATAAAATCGTTGGTCGCCAGTTTCACTTTCCACTTCATCAACTTCTGACTGTGTACTGAATCTTTATCGGGCGGCCCGAAAAAATGAATGAGCGGAATGTACCAGCGGTTAAGCGCCTCCTGCACCATATCGCGCTGCGCCTTTGTTCCTGTTGCCAATGTTATGAATGCGTCGTGACCTTGTTTCAGATGAAAAGATTCTTCGTAACAAATCCGTTCTAGTGCCCGGCAATAAGGGCCGTAAGAACCTTTTGAATTTATAACCTGATTAACTATTGCTGCGGCATCAACCAAAAATCCAATCACTGTTACATCAGCCCATGTCTTGGCCGGGTAATTAAAAATATTACTGTACTTCGATTTTTGGTTCAGCAAATCATTAATCATTGCCTCGCGCGATTTACCCAATGTTTCGGCGGCACTATAAAGCAAGTGACCATGACCAACTTCATCCTGCACTTTTGCAATGAGCGCGAGTTTGCGACGAAATCCCGGAGCACGAGTTATCCAAGTTCCCTCAGGCAATGCGCCCATCACCTCGCTGTGCGCGTGTTGCTCAATCATGCGAATGAGTTGCTTGCGGTAATCAGCCGGCATCCAATCGTGCGGTTCAATTTTTTCGCCACGGTCAATGCGCGCTTCAAACTCCGCAAGTTTTATGGGGTCGTCAACCGGTGCATTTTTGATTTGAACCAAATCTTCCGGTAGTGGGTCAGCGTTTCCGTACATGAGTTAAATAGTTATTTGTTGATTGGTTTTTAATTATTAATCAGCTACAATTCAGATTTTAATTTTTCACTTTTAGTTTTTAGTTCTTCAAGATTCCGTTTAAAAAAACTTCCACCATTTGTTCTGCAATTTCTTCCGGCTGCAATTTTCCTTTTGGTGTAAACCATTCGTAGATGCCGTTCATTGCTGAGAAGATGACGAACAAAGTCAGCTTCTCATTTTGATTAATAAAGATTCCATCTTTTTCTCCGTTCGCTAAAATGTTCAGGAAAAACTTTTCGTAGCGCTTGCGCATCAGTTTAAAATCAGAGAGAAATGGTTCACTCAGGTGTCGCCACTCGTGCAGAAACACTACCGACGAGTCCATGTTTTGTGTGATGATGCGAATGTGTTCTGTTACTGCCTGCCTGAATAATTCTTTCGCCGGAAGTTTTTTTCGCTGCAATTCATCCGATGATTTTAAAAACTGTTCTGCCAGTTCAAAACAAATGAGCTGCAGGATTTCCTCTTTCGATTTTATGTGACTGTACAAACTCGCCGCTTCAATCCCCAATTCTGCTGCAATGTGCCGCATGGATGTGGCTGCATATCCCCGCTCGCGAAATAAATTTTTCGCAGTGTGATGAATCTGTTGCTTTCTGTTTTTGATAATTGCAGTTGCCATCCTAACTAACGGTCGTTAGGCAAATATAAGATTGCGATTGAGGTTTGCAAATTTTTGATTTCACCGATTGAATAATTTCAAAAACCGAAATCCTTTTTTCTTCGCTTCCGGAATTTTTATTGAACCTGTTTTTATAATTTCTGAAAACTCATTCCAACTATTGCAAATAATATTTTCGGTAATAAAAAAATTATGTTCCGCTGTTTCAATCAGCAACTTTGATTTTGGTAATCGTAAACACGAAGAATCTAAACCCGGATAACCCAATCGGATTCTATCCAGTGCATCCGCATCCTTTAACAAAGCAGTTACTTCATAATGCGGGTGGTCGCTTTTTAATTCTTCATGCAGCGAATGATAAGTAACAGCAGTTTTTAATGCTGCAATATTTTCAGCATTCAAACCATATTGTATAAAATCATTTTCAAACAACGGCAACTTTTCTGCAACTGCCCACGCGCCGTGTTCCATACAAAACCCATCGTGCCGACGCGCCATATCATGAATAAATGCTGCGCAATAAGCAGTCTTTAATTGTTGCTCATTTATTTCATGTTTACTTGCCACCAAATGCACATTATGCATAACACGATAAGTGTGCATGATGCCATGCATCAGGCTTTCATGATTAAAATATTCTGGTTTTAAATTGAAGGGCATATATTGATGATTGAATTTAAAATAAAATTCTTGCCCCTGAATTCACCCTCATGATAAATGCAAAATAAATTACTCATTGGCATCAGTAAATTTTACTCCTGTTACAAAAAACACATCATTACTGAGACTACTAACCATTGAAGGTAATAAGGTTTCAATGTTTGTTTTGTATGCATTTTTCCATAATAATTTTAATTGTTCCCTTGATTGACTTTTTGTTTTTAATTATTTTGTGTGCGAATTAAATGCAGTGTACAGATTACAGTAACACTGCTGAGACAAAGTTTTATCATTTTTTGTAGTGGCCTTTCAATATTAAGACACCGTCAGAATTGAGAACATATTTTTGTTCTTCTATCATTCTATCACTTTCATCATATTCCCTTATCATTTTTTCAATTAAGATATTTTCAGAATTATAGGTGTTTTTCTCACACAAAACTCCTTTGATATTAATCTCAAAAGTTTCCCTTTCTTTTAATAATCCATTATAATCAAAATGAGTCTCTTCTTTATATTTACCCTTATCATAAAATTTTAGGGTTTCTTTATATTTTAGAATTTTACTGTAATTTGAAGTCTTAAAACCTCCCTCCATTTCATTAAACCCAATAATATATTTAAGTTTTTCAATTAAATCACCTGTACTATTATATTTATAGAGTGTTTGAAATTCAATATTCCTATCCCCAATAGTTGCATTACTCGTGGATATTTCTTCAATCAATTTATTGTTTTCATTATATTTATACAATGTTTTATGCCAATTTTGAAAAATCATTCCATCATAAAAAGTTTCTTCAATCTTGTTATTTTTTGCATCATATTTAATTATCGGGTTAGGAATATCTTTTATTAATCTTCCCTTGTCGTCATAATCCCATTGACAAGGTATCTGAATACCGGCGCCATTATAACATATGGAATCAACTCCAATTCCATTTTCATCAAAATCACTAATTTCAATCATTTGCACTTTTCCATCTAATTCAAACCTTGTATTTTCATGCCTAATAGTATTTCCTTTTTCATCGTGTAAAATTTTACATCTAGAAGTTAAATGACCAATAGAATCATAAGAACATGATTCAATTTCATTTCCAATTTCATCATAAGTATAAATTATATTAATACATAAACAGTTATCAGAATCGTAATAGGTTTCCTCAATTTTTTTATTAAAATAGTTATACTTAGTAGTTGTTATTTGCCTTAAACATCCATCAGAACCATAAAAATGGACATCAATATTATTTCCATTTTCATCATAATTGAATTTACTTCTCGAAATTAAACTGCCATCAGGTTTGAAATTGTTTTCCTCTATTTTTTGATTTAAGGGATTATACTTATATGTTGTTTTTGAAGATAATCGACCATTATAATAATAAGAATTCCACTCTATCTTATTTCCTCTTTCATCATATTTATATTCGGTAGGATATTTCATATTATTTGGTTTATTCTGCCTCTCCCAATCAATAACAATATACAGAAGTACAATTACCCCAATAATTATAAATATTGCCATAGAAATTTTTTATAAAAATAAATTTCTAACACCACAAATTGATTGAATTATAAAAGTTCTTTTGCAAAAGGTTTCTTTAAACTCATCGAAGGAAAAGATAATTGTACACTAATTATTAATTCAGAATCAGGTATACTTAAATGAGGGTTTGGTTGCACAATATAAAATTCTGTAATCTGTAAGGAAGATTCTGATGCTATTAATCCCTTTATTTTTCCCCAAGAATTTCTTAAATCTTCAATTGATAAATCCTTAATAGCAGTTTCAAGTTTCTTATTATCAATTGTGCTTGAACAATATTTTAAAATCTGAATTCTTGTTTTTTCCCTTTCATCTATTTCCATAATTATTATTTTAATTTTATTTTAATTCACCTCCACTTCAAACTCACCTACCTTTTTTCCCTTGTTGACGATTCGAACGCAAAATATAATATTTACATTAAAAATAAGCTCAAATTCTAAACTGGCTGAACAAGTTTTATCTGTAACGGAAAATTTGTTCTGAATATTTTTTATTTCACCAAAACATAAACTCCTTTTTCATCGGAGTATTTATTTTTCTCCATTCAACTTCTTAAAATTCTCTAAAGTTTTCTCGGTGCTAATTGTGAAGGGGCTATCAAAATAATCAGCTACATCATTCCACAATGTATCGCGGTCAGTTCCTTTGTAAAAATCATAAAAAACTTTTTTACAACCTGAAGAATCTTGTTGGTCATTAAAATAAAGTGCAACAATGTTCTGCGCAAAATTTTTCCGGTAAGCAACGCAATCACTTTCCGTTCTGTTTTTATTCAATTGTGGAACTGGCATTTTACTCAGTACCGCAAGATTTTTTATTATCTGCTTTCTGTTTTTTTCATCTGAAATAAAAACAGGATAACCATTTTTATACTTAAACTGAATATCAGTTGCGCGGTAATCATAAGGAGATTTATAATCACCACAACAAGAATAACATTCATAAAAATATCCGAGCCGCTCTGTTTGTTCGTACCTGAAAATCATTTGGTCGTTAATAGTTACCCATCCGCCTTCAATCTCCATTGTTCCTTCAAACAAACTGTCATTTATTTTTTTTCCAATCCACAATCCGTCACAACAATGATTTCCTCCTGTATAATATCCAATCAGTAGCTCAGGAATATTATCGTTATCAAGGTTTATAAGTCCTTTGTTATAACTGGAGTCGCGCTGTCTGAAAGTTTGTTCAATAAAATTTTTAACTGAAATAGTTTCTCCATTTGGAGTAGAAATAAATAAATGTTTCCTGGCTGGTTTTGTTTTTTTAAGTACTTCAGCGATATTATCAACAACCAAAACAGTTTGTAAATCATCAGCAAAATAACCATCCAGAGAATCGGTTCTTGTTGGTTGAATAGTGGTTTTCACCTTGGTAACTGATTTTGATTTTTCAACTGTGCTGTTACAGGAAACAAAAAAACAGGCAAGTGAAAAAATTACACTTGATGCAAAGCAATTTTTTATTGAGGGCATGGATATTAGAATTGAAATGTTAAGGTGAAAAAATTAATAATCTTTAAAAAGTCCGTGGTCGGTGTCAATATATAAACACTCAGTTTTTATAAAATTATTTTCATGCTTATTTAAAAACATGCTACACTCATACATATCGTGAATTATTCCATGCCTGTTTTTTTCAAAAACCATATCAAAATATTTTCTGCTGTGGTTTCCAACAAAAGTAAATCCGGGTCTTCCAATGTTGCAAGAGGCACAGTGCCCTTTATGTGCTTCTAAAAAAGTATCTCCTTCAAACTTTAATTTTTCAAAAACAACATTCAGCATTTCTAAAAATTCTGGTTTATTAAAATCCTGATAAGTTTTTTTATCATCAAGCAACCAATCCAAAACATCAATATCCATTTTCTTTATTGCTTCAACAATTTCTTTAACATTATTTTTTTCTAACGGAATATTTATGCTTCTGAAAGCAGTTTGATTTTTTGTTTGTGTTATCATGTGTTGGTTTTTTTGTTGCTGCAAATTATTCTTTCCATAATCCCAAGCACCATAAAACAGAAAATATTTATTTGTGAACAATCGAGTTAGGATAATCTTACATTTCATTTAATCTTGAAATATTAATCCAAATTAATATATGGTTTGATTTCAGATACTTACACACTCTTATTTTCAGCAAATTTGTCCTTTCCACACAAAAACCTCAAAATCCCGCAAAAAACAAAGGGTAATTCATATACCGGGTCACCATAATTGTCATACCGGGTGTGTATAATCAGTATATCGGGTATGTATAATCGGCATACCAGGTATGTCAAATTCATATATCGGGTATGTCAAATTATAATATCTGGTGTGTCAAACCATAATATCAGTTATGTCTATTCATAATATCGTCCATGTCAAATTATAATATCCGGCTTGTCAAATTCACATCCTTTGTTGGTCAAAACAATTTACTTCGCATGTCATAAAACAATCTCTATTTGTATTAATTCAAATCAAAGAATCCTGTCATGAAGTAGAATACATTTCTCTTAAAAATCTCCCAAACAAATTTTTTTCTTTATCAACATTGTGTGATTACATTTGCGGCGGATTAGTGATGAGGGGACATTGTCCCCTTTTTTATTATGAATAACTCAGAGCTTCAAAACAAGATACAAACCATTTTGGAACCCGAACTGCAATTGCACGATTGGTTTCTGGTGGAATGTAAAGTGCAAAACGGACGGGTGCAGATTGCGGTGGATGCCGACAACGGATTCACCATTGAAAATTGCGTGAAGCTGAGTCGCCTGCTGGAATCGGAATTGAATGCTGAGTTTCCGTTTTCAGATAATTACTCACTCGAATTGGGAAGCCCTGGAATGGGAAATCCCTTTAAAGTGTGGCGGCAGTACAAAAAATACATCGGGCGAAAAGTGATTGTCATCACCACTGAAGGGCAAACGAAGAATGGAAAAATGATTGAAGTGAGTGACAAAGGCATCGTGCTCGAAACCACAAAAACAGAAAAGAAAATTGAAACAGTGACCGGACAAATTGAAATTCTTTTTTCACAAATAAAATCAACCGCATTGGTTGTAACATTTTAATTAAAACAACTGTTCGAAAACCATGAACAACATAGAACTGATTGAATCCTTCTCAGAATTCAAAGAACAAAAAAACATAGACCGCCCGACCATGATGAAGGTGTTGGAAGATGTATTCCGCACACTTATTCGTAAAAAATATTTGTCGGACGAAAATTTTGATATCATTGTAAATACCGAGAAAGGAGATTTAGAAATATGGCATCGTCGCGATATAGTTGAAGACGGAGCTGTTGAAGATCCTGTAAAACAAATTTCTCTTTCTGATGCTCAAAAAATTGAACCTGATTTTCAGGTGGGTGAAGAGGCCATTGAAGAAATTAAGATGAGCTCTTTCGGCCGCAGGGCAATTTTATCTGCAAGACAAACTCTTGCAGGCAGGGTTTCAGAACTGGAAAAAGATGAATTATTTAAAAAATATACTGATCGAGTTGGTGAAATTATTAGCGGTGAAGTTTATCAGACCTGGAAGAGGGAAACATTGTTAATTGACGATGATGGAAACGAGCTCATTCTTCCAAAAACCGAACAAATTCCGGCTGACTTTTTTAAGAAGGGTGATAATGTTCGAGCAGTTTTGAAAGCTGTTGAATTAAAGAATAATGCACCAATGATTATTCTTTCGCGCACCGATCCCTCTTTTCTTGCAAAGCTTTTAGAGCAGGAGGTACCTGAGATAATGGATGGATTAATTATTATAAAAAAGATTGTTCGCGAGCCTGGTGAAAGAGCAAAAGTGGCTGTTGAGTCTTATGACGATCGTATTGACCCGGTTGGTGCTTGTGTTGGTATGAAAGGTTCTCGCATACACGGAATTGTTCGTGAGTTAAAAAACGAGAACATTGATATTATCAACTATACAAATAACATTCAATTGATGATTGCAAGAGCTCTTACTCCAGCAAAAATCACTTCAATGGAAATTAACGAAGAGAAAAAAAGTGTAGCTGTTTACCTGAAGCCTGATCAAGTTTCATTGGCTATTGGTCGTGGCGGTGTTAACATTCGGCTTGCAGGAAGAATTACCGGATTGAGCATTGATGTATTTCGTGATACTATGGATGAAGATGAGGATTTTGATATTGATTTAGATGAGTTTTCAGATGAAATTGAGAACTGGATTATTGATGAGTTAAAAGCAATTGGATGTGACACCGCAAGAAGTGTTTTAGAATTAAACGCCGATGAATTAGTTCGTCGGACAGATTTAGAAGAGGAAACAGTGAAAGAGGTTATAAAAATTCTTAAGACAGAATTTGAAGACGAAAAGAAAAAAGCAGAATAATAAAACTGAATGTCAGAAACAACAACCGGAGAAAAACGGATAGCAGCAGTAGCTCGTGAACTCAATGTGGGTTTAAATCACCTGCTTGATCATTTAAACGCCAAAGGTTTTAAGGTGGAAAACAAGCCTACCACCAAAATTACCAATGAGATGTATGATGTTTTGCTGCGTGAATTTCAAAAGGACAAAACTGAAAAAATTCAGGCTGATAAAATCAGCTTAGGAATAAAGGCTGCAAATACGCCGGCAAAAGACAAGACAGAAGAGAAGGAGGTAATAGCGGCACAAAAATCAAAAGAAAAAGAAGAACAGGCAGAGGAGGTTTTAATAAAAAACTCAAAAACTGCTACACCAAAGCCGATAGAAAAGCAGAAAATAATTGAGGAGCCAATTGTTCAAAAAAAGGCTGAAAAATTAGCTGAAAAGTCAATTGAAAAAACTTCTGAAGCCCCTGAAGAAAAAGTAATTAAAAGGGGGAAGGCTGAAAAAGTTGAGGGGCCAAAAATTATAGGTAAAATTGATTTACCAGTTGAGCCATCTGCGGATGAAAGAGGGAAGAAAAAAACAATAGCCAAAACCCCGGTTAAAAAGAGTAAAAAGAAAGATGAGCCTGTTGCTGAAGAGGTTCCAATAATTGAACCTACTGCTGAAATCCAGAAACCTGATTCTCCTGAGGAAAACACAGCCGGTCAAGAAGAGGCTGCGACCCCAGATGATCCTAATCAACCAACAAGAAAAACACAGTTTTCTGTTTTATCTGGTCCAACCATTAAAGGCAAAATTGATCTTGGTTCTGTAAAAGACAAAAAACCTGATTATTCAGATATTATAAAGGGTGACCGAGAAAAACGGAAGCGTAAAAGAATTTATAGTTCAGATCAAGGGCCTATTGGAAAGCCTTCTGCAAGTGCTGGGGGATCAGGGACTGCAATTCCTCCAAAACCGGGAGAAAGAAGAACTTCTGGTCCGCCAACATCACAACCGCAGCGCCGTGATAATAACAGAGGAAACGAAAATAGAGGAAGTAGTGATAGAGGAAGAAGTGATCGTAACCGCGGAATTAAACCCCCAGATGTTCCGCAAGAAGTTTCTCAAAAAGAAATTCAGGATAAAATTAAAGCCACTCTTTCAAGACTGGGCCAACATGGTGTAAAAGGTGGAAAGGGCGCAAAAACAAAATTGCGGAAACTAAAGCGCGAGGTTGCAGCGGAAGAAATGGGAGCTGAAGACGGAGTAAAAAAGATTCAGTTGACAGAATTTATTTCTGTTTCTGAGTTAGCAAGTCTTTTAGGGGTTTCTGTTACAGATGTTATTAAAAATTGCATGAATCTCGGAATTTTTGTTTCTATTAATCAAAGATTAGATGCCGAGATTATTGAATTGGTTACGCACGAATTCGGTTTTGAGGCTGAGTTTATTGGAGTTGAAGCGCAGGAAGAACAAGAAGAATATGTTGATGAGCCAGAAGATTTAAAACCTCGTCCCCCAATTGTTACTATTATGGGCCATGTCGACCATGGTAAAACTTCTTTGCTTGATTATATAAGAAGCGCAAATGTTGTTGCAGGAGAAAAGGGAGGAATTACACAACACATTGGAGCCTATGAAGTTGAATTAGCCGATAAACGGAAAATTACCTTCCTTGACACGCCTGGTCACGAAGCATTTACTGCAATGCGGGCCCGTGGTGCCAAAATTACTGATATAGTCGTAATTGTAATTGCTGCCGACGATAGTGTAATGCCGCAAACAAAGGAGGCAATCAGTCATGCTCAGGCTGCTGGTGTTCCAATGACTTTTGCATTTAATAAAATGGATAAGCCAGGGGCTGATGCAGAAAGAGTGCGCAGCCAATTGGCCAATATGAATATTTTGGTGGAAGATTGGGGTGGAAAATTTCAATCGCAGGAAATATCTGCAAAATCAGGAACCAATGTTCAGTTATTACTAGAAAAAATATTAATAGAGGCAGAGGTTTTAGAGCTTAAAGCGAATCCCGATAAACCTGCAATAGGCTCTGTTATTGAAGCTTCTCTTGATAAAGGAAGGGGTTATGTGTCAACCGTATTGGTCCAGGAGGGAACTCTTCGCCATGGCGACATAATTGTAGCCGGAGCTAACTCAGGTAGGGTGAAGGCGATGTATGATGAGAGAGGAAATAAAATAATGATAGCACCGCCAGCAACACCCGTATTGGTTCTTGGCCTGGATGGTGCACCTCAGGCTGGAGAAAAGGTTCGTGCTTTTGAGGATGAGCAAGAGGCTAAACAGGTTGCGACCAAGCGCTCTCAAATTTTGCGTGAGCAAGGAATTCGTACCAAGAAACACATTACACTGGATGAAATAGGTCGTCGCTTAGCTCTTGGTAATTTTAAAGAATTGAATGTAATTATTAAAGCAGACTTTGATGGTTCAGTTGAAGCGCTTTCCGATTCTTTACAGAAACTTTCAGTTGCCGAAGTTCATGTTAATGTTGTTTATAAAGCGGTTGGACAAATTACAGAATCTGATGTTTTACTTGCTTCTGCTTCTGATGCCATCATAGTAGGGTTCCAGGTTCGTCCTTCGTTACAAGCTCGAAAACTAGCTGAGAAAGAAAATATTGAAATCCGTTTGTACTCAATCATCTACGATGCCATTGAAGAAATCAAGGGTGCGATGGAAGGAATGCTTGAACCAAAAGTGGAAGAGCGTGCAGTATGTAATGTTGAAGTTCGCGATGTATTTAAAATTCCGAAAGTTGGTTCTGTAGCAGGTTGTTATGTAACAGATGGAAAAATAACCCGCCATACAAAAATTCATATTGTTCGCGATGGTATTGTAATATTTACAGGGGAACTGGCTTCACTCAAACGATTTAAAGATGATGTAAAGGATGTTGCAACCGGATTTGAATGTGGTATTTCCATCAAAAATTACAACGATATAAAAACAGGCGATGTGATTGAAGGTTATGAAGAAGTGGAGGTGAAGCGTACGCTCTGATATTTTATTTGAAAGAAATAAAAGCGACTCCGATTTTTTGGGTCGCTTTTTTATTTAGTTTTTCACCTGCTTTTTAATCACAAGCATTTACTTGACAATTAAAATAAAAGAATATCTTTGGCACGAACCCGCAACACGAAATAAAAAAATTTTATAGTCTGCGTCGTTTTCAAAAAAAACAGTGTTGGAATTTTTTTAAATAAATCAAACAACTTAAATACTTTTTTAACTCAATTTTTAGACCATGAACATTTATGTACGCAACCTTAACTACAGTCTTCAGGAAGATGAATTAAGGGAGATATTTTCTCAATGTGGGGAAGTGTCGTCAGTAAAAATCATTAAAGACCGCATTACCGGCCGTGCAAAAGGTTTCGGATTTGTGGAAATGCCAAACGATGAAGAAGCAAAAGCTGCTATTGAAAAAATCAATGGAACTGATGTTAAAGAGCGTCGTATTGAAGTGAGCGAAGCGCGCCCACCACAAGAGAGAGAAAAGAAGTGGTAATCCATTCAACATAAATAAAAAGCCGGACTGATGTGAATCGTTCCGGCTTTTTTATTTCAACATTTTCAAATACTTCATTCGGGTATAACCCGAATATCCTTTTGCGATTTCAAATCCTTCGCTACCATCTAAAAATCCAAGCCGAAAAATGTATGAACGAACAAATGCAAATACTCCGGATGAATATGCTTTAAGCAAACTGCTTTTTTTTCCCTCCAACTTCATTGACTGTGCGGCTATATCACTGAATTTTTCCATTTGTTTTTGATATTGTTCTCGAGTGCGAACTGTGTAGTGCAAAATATTTCCACCAAGCACTTCTAGTGTAGTATTGTCATCCATAATTACTTTGTCGTGTGGATTTGTGCCGCCCCAAATTCCTTTTCTTTTGTTCCAAAGCCTGATTTTTTTATCGGGATACCAGACCCCATGTTTAATCCATTTGCCACAAAAATTATTTAACCGATTTATTAGGTATGCGTCACATACCAGATTTTCTTTCTTTTTAAGAATCTCTTTTTTCAATTCGTTTGACAATCTTTCATCTGCATCTAGAGACAAAACACAATTGTTTTCAGCCAGATTTAAGGCAAAATTTTTCTGCTGAATATATCCCTCAAATTTATGCTTGATAAATCTCACTTTCTTTTCCGTGCATATTTTTTCTGTATTATCAGAAGAAAATGAATCAACAACTATTATTTCATCAGCTACTTCAGTTAAAGAGTCAATGCAAGCTCCAATATTTTCTTCTTCATTAAAAGTGATGATGATTGCTGAAATTTTCATCCTTTCTTTTTTCGTAATTGAAAGTAAATGAGAATTAAAAATATCAGATAGAGGCCATTACCATTACTATCGTCAATAGTAGCTTCGGTTAAATAAGAAGAAAACAAAATAATGTGCAGACTTGCAAATAGCGGGTCAGCATAGTTTCTGTTATAAAATAGGGGGAAGAGAGATGCAAACCAGAATACAACAAACCCTATTAAACCAACTGATGCTAATTCCCATATTATTTGATTGTGTGGCAATTTATTAGCCGTTTTTATTTCAGGATAACCAACATATTTTTTAAGCGCTTCGTTTTTTACATCTCCGGCACCAACTCCAATCCATTTATTTTCTTTCCATATTTCGATTCCGTTCTTTATGGAAAGAAGCCGCGTTGCATCACTTAATCCGGCGACCTGATTAAAAGAAAAATACTGATTAAGGTCATATTTCATGTATTGAACTTTTGTTTTCACCGAAGGGAAAAAGTTATATGCAACTATAGGAAGAAGCATTAATAATATTAATGACATGATTCCCTGCCACCATTTTTTATAAAGAAGAATATAGCGAATTAAAAGAAAGCCCGCACATAAATAAAATGCCAGCAAACCACTTCTTACAGCCATAACATGTAAAAACACAATCAAAAAAACAGTGGCCAATAATGTTAAATATTTCTCTCCTCTGAAAAGCGGTTGAAAATCTCCTTCGTATAGATACCATCCGATAAAAACAGAAAAACAAATCATTAAACTGAATCGAACATGACTATATGGGGTTTCCATAGTTTGTCCTGCTGAATACATTCCATTTATACGATCAAAATGACCCAGGTAATTAACTAAAACCACAACACTTGACGCAACAATCAACCACATAAAAAAATAAAGGAGCCACTGAAAGGTTTTATGTGTGATGTTTCGAAGAGTTATCAATCCAATTGGTATTAAAATGAATGTGAGGCGAACATTTATTTTTTGAAGCCAGTATTGTTTGTCGTCAGAATAAATTCCACTAAATAAAAAAGTAATAAAGAACAGTGAAAGAACAATTAAAACCCGATCATTTAAATATTCGTAAATATTTACCCTCAATTCTTTGTTAAGTAAAGTATTAGCTACCAATAGCCCAATACTAATACTTTGCAGCGCATGAGAAAAAATTAAACCGGCAAAAAGAGTCGTTGTAAATAGCAAACTCAACTTATAATGATCAAGTTTGTTATTGGTTGTAATTAGAGACAAAAAAAATTTCATTAATTTGATTGTAAAATAAACCCGAATTCAACTATTTTTAAATCGTGACCACAGAAGAAATAACGAAAAAGGACAATGAACTACTGTTTGAGCGCGAATTTTTTCCTCATGCAGACGCTTTGTACAACTTTGCATACCATCTTACCTACAACGAAGATGATGCAAATGATCTTGTACAGGATACATTTTTAAAATCATTTAGATTTATTAATTCTTATCAAAAGGGAACGAATGCCAAAGCGTGGCTGTTCAAAATTCTTAAGAATGGATTTATAAATGAATATCGTAAAAAATCTCGCGCACCGCACGAGGTTGATTATGAAGATTACATTGCATTTCAGGATAGTGATGAGGCGGCTGGAATAGGAAGTTTAGACATGCGCTCAAATGTTTTTCAAAACATGATGGGCGATGAAATTACTAATGCTATAAATTCATTACCCGCAGATTTCAGAACGGTGATTATTTTGTGTGATATAGAAGACTTTACATATGAAGAAATTGCAAAAATTGTTGATATACCGGTTGGCACTGTTCGTTCGCGTCTCCATCGTTCGCGTAATATGCTGAAAGATAAATTGCGTGATTATGCAAAGTCAAAAGGAATTAAAGAAATAAGATAATTGAAATGAACGACAAACAGCTATTAATTGATAGACACAACTGCGAGCAACTTATGCGTAAAGTTATGCTTTTGCTTGATGGTCAAATGTCTGAGGAAGAAGAAAAAGATTTTTTAGCAAATGTTTCAATTTGTAATCATTGCCTCGAATCATATCAAATCGAAAAGAATTTTAAGGATTATATATGCAATAAGGTAGAGCGGAAAAAATTATCTGAGGAGGCGCTACTTAATATGCGAAACCAAATAAAAAATAATTTGGGTGTGTGAATATTTTATAGTCAATGAATCAGTCTGATAATTTATTAACTGAAATTAAAAACAGAAATTACAAAGCAATTGCTCGTGCTATTAGTTTGGTTGAAAATAATTCGGAAATTGGTTATCAGTTATTGAATCAATTAAAGATAAATTATAATATTCCTGTAATTGGATTTACCGGACCACCCGGAGCGGGCAAAAGTTCTTTAGTAAATGCTTTATTAAAAAAATTATCCGCTCTTGGTCAAAAAATTGCGGTGATAGCCGTTGATCCCACTTCTCCTTTTAATTTCGGTTCATTACTCGGAGACCGAATTAGGTTAAGTGAACATTTTAATGACGAGAATATTTTTATAAGAAGTTTAGCAACAAGGGGTGCTCTTGGTGGTTTAACAGAAAAAATTATTGAGGTAACCGATTTACTTCGATCAGCAAATTTTGATTATATAATTATTGAAACTGTTGGAGTAGGACAGAGTGAGGTTGAAATTGCCGGTCTTGCTGATACAACAGTTGTTGTTTTGGTTCCTGAAGCTGGTGATGAAGTGCAAACAATGAAGGCTGGCTTAATGGAAATAGCTGATATTTTTGTTGTAAATAAAGCTGATAGGGCTGATGCTGACCGCTTTGTAAAAAATCTTGAATTATTGGTTCACGAAAAACCAGCGAGTGGCTGGCAAATACCTGTTATTAAAACAATTGCAATAAAAAATGAGGGTATAGATGATTTAATTCTAAATATTAAAAAACACTTTAGTAGTAATAATATTAATGATCGAAAAAATCTATTAATGACTGAGAAAGCAATGCGGTTAATAATGAGTCATAAAACAAAGCATATTGATAGAATTCAATTATTAAACGACATTAAAAAAGAAATGAAAAACAATTATTTTAATCTTTATCAATTCGTTTTAAAAAAGGTTTCTGAGTTATAGTTTAGTTTAAAATGGTAAACAATATTTTAATTAAAAAATGTTAATTAGGGTTAATAAAGTCTATTTAAACCTCATTCTGGCTTTCAGTAAAATAATTCCCTTTATTATTTGTGCTAAACTATAGTTAATAAGGTTTCAAATCAACAAAAAAAATAAACTCTTGTTAGTAGTTACTTATCAATATTTAATTTATATAGATATTTAATTTATTGTTTATAAAGTATGTGAATGTTTGATAAACAGTTGTTTTGTTTGTTTATGAAGATGTGAATATTGGTTATTAAATATGGATAACTAGAATTTCATCTTATAAAAAAGATACTTCTACACGAATTAACACACTTAATAATCAATAGTAATAATTTTAATAAATTAAATATTTATATATAAAGTTGGTAAGTGTGTAAACGAGAGAGAAAATTTTAAATTAATTTAATGTTGGTTGAGATGTTTCAATTGGTATTCCTGATTTAATTAATTCAACATAACCACCTTTAATATTTTTTACCAGATTAAAACCTTTTCTTTTTAAAATTGAAATTGCTATCATACTTCTGTAACCACCCTGACAATAAACATATAAGCGATCTGTAAAATTTAAATCACCAATTACAGATTCAAAATTTTGTAAAACGCAATTTTCTGCATTTTCTATATGGCCGGAATCGTATTCAGATTCTTTTCTTACATCAACTACAACAATATCTTTTTCATGTTTGTAATCAAGTTCAAATTCTTCATTATCAATTGTTAAAACCATATCAATGGGTTTTTCAGCTAATAACCAGGAATTATAGCCGCCATTTAAATAACCCCTTACATTTTCATAACCAACTCTGGTTAGTCGTAAAATACTTTCCTCCTCTTTTCCTGATTCAGTAATAATTAATAATGGCTGATTAATATTTATTAATGTACCAACCCACTCAGCAAAACGACCATTTAATCCAATATTTATAGATCCTTTAACAAAACCATTTTCAAAAACATCAGGATTTCTTGTATCTAAAACAAGAGCACCCATTTTAATTTCACTTTCAAAATCTGCAACAGATAAAGACTTTAAATTTTTACTTAGTATTTCATCTAATGAAGAATATCCTTTTTTGTTTATCTCAGCATTTATAGGAAAATAAGCAGGTGGAGCAGATAAACCTGAGGTTATTTCTTTTATAAATTCTTCCCGAGTCATTTCTTTTAAAGCATAATTAAATTTTTTCTGTTCCCCAATGGTGCTGAAAGTTTCTTTACCTAAATTTTTTCCACATGAAGAACCTGGTCCATGGGCAGGATATACAATAACATCATTATTTAAACTTTTAATTTTATTATTTAAAGAGTCATAAAGCATTCCGGCTAATTCTTCTTTAGAAATTTTAGCACCAAACAAATCAGGTCTTCCAACATCGCCAACAAAAAGAGTATCTCCTGTAAAAACTGAATAGGGAATTCCTTCCTCATTATATAATAAATAACAACTTGATTCTGGAGTATGACCAGGAGTATGAATAACCTTTATTTTACAATTTCCAAGAGTAAATGTTTCTTCATCTTTAGCCTCATAAATTTTATAATCAGTTTTTGCATTAGGACCATAAATAATCTGGGCACCCGTTTTTGCAGCAAGATCAATATGTCCACTTACAAAATCAGCGTGAAAATGAGTTTCAAAAACATATTTTATTTTAACACCTAATTTTTTAGCTTTTTCTATATATATCTGATAATCACGAAGTGGATCTATTACAGCAGCCTCACCATTACTTGTAATAAAATAAGCAGCTTCAGAAAGGCAGTTGGTGTAAAGTTGTTCAACAGTCATTATTTAATTGTTATTGATTGATTAACGCAAAAGTAAAGCAATGATTTAATTGAAAAGTTCAATAAAAATTCTTTTACAAATCATATTTTATTAGAAACTATTTAAGAATTAGAGCGAATAAGAACTTGTAAAACACTTAAAAAAACGGTTTTTATTAAAAAATGCTTGATATAGCTACGCATAAAACTTCTGATTTAAAACCAGGGGAAACCGAGGATAGGGGAATTTTAGCGTTATACAGACTTTTTAGTTTAATAGGAATAATAACATATCCTTTATTCTATTTTATTTTTAATTATACCCATCCTGGAAATACAGATTCACTTGCACTTCGAATTATTATGTCCGGATTGTGTTTTGGAATTTTTTTAAGCACATATTCAAAACAATTTTTCCTTAAATATTTAAATGAGATACTTTATATAATTTCATTTAGTGGAATTACTCATTTCACCTATTTATTATGGGTAAATAATTTCCAAATATTTTATTATATAGGGTTTTTAATTGTCGTTTTTATATTCAGTTTTACTTTTAAACGACTGATAGATTTATGGGTATTTCTTGTCTTTTCACTTTTTATTATTTCAGTTTCAGCTTTTAATATTTTAGATTCGAGAGACGCTGTATTTTATATTTTCTCTTCAGGAGTATTATTTTCTGTTATCGCTATTACCCTAACAAGAAAAATTCAAACCGAAACAGAAACTTCTCTTGGTACATATTTATTAGAATCACTTTATCAGGAATCTCCGGATGCCATTATTATAGTTGAGAAGAAGGAGGATAAAATTTTGCGTATCAACAAAAAAGCTTTATCACTTTTTAATATAATTAACGAAGGAAAATATGAATATCAGCCATTAAAAGAATTAATAGGAAGAGATTTAAATAAATCAATACCAATTTTAGAACTTGAAGTAAATGGAAGACAGAATATTTGGGTAAACATTGCAAGAGAAAACTTTTCTATACAAGGTGAACAATTTGGTATTATTAGAATACTAGATATATCTGACGATAAAAAACTATCTGATGAATTAAGATTAAAAGACAATTTATTAAGCGGTGTAACTGAAGCCTGCAGTAGTCTTTTGTTAAAAAAGGATTTTAGTTCAGCCATTAAAGGAGCAATAAAAACACTTGGAAAAGCAACCAGGGTTGACAGAGTTTATGTTTATGAGAATACACAGAATGACAATAGTAAAACTGCATTCAATCACAGATATGAATGGATAAATGATACTGATTCGTTCAGGGTGAACAGAAAAAGATTACAAGATATTTTATATGAAACTTATTTGCCTCGCTGGGAAAATGAATTAAGAAATGGAAACACAATAAAAGGAAACACGAAAAACTTTCCTGAAAATGAAAGAATTATTCTTCAGGCGCGCGGAACTCAATCATTAATTGTTGTTCCTATTTTTATTGAAGAAAAATTCAGTGGATTTATAGGATTTGATAATTGCCACAGCGAACAGGATTGGGGAACAATTGAAGAAAATATTTTAAAATCAGCCGCAGCCGCAGTTTCGGGAGCTATTAGTAAACAACTAAAAGAGCATGAAATTGTTTTAGCAATGGAGGCCACTGAAGCCGCATCAAAGGCAAAAGAAAGTTTCCTTGCAAATGTTAGTCACGAAATTCGTACACCAATGAATGGAATAATCGGACTTACGCAGCTTATTCAAAAATCCAAACTTGACGAAAAACAAGCTCAATACATTACTGCCATAAAACAGTCTTCAGAACATTTATTGGTTATTATAAACGACCTGCTTGATTTTTCTAAAATTGTTGCCGGGCAAATGGAGTTTGAAAATATTGAGTTCGACCTAACTTCATTAATTTATAATATCAATCAAACCTATGGTAATCGCGCACTGGATAAAGGAATTTATCTTCATTCAGATATTGGAGAAAATGTTCCTGTTAAATTAATGGGGGATCCTGTTAGATTAAATCAGGTATTAGTAAACCTGGTAGGTAATTCAATTAAATTTACTGAGCAGGGTGGTGTTACAATTGGAATTAAATGTATAGAAGAAAAAAATAATTCTCTCAGCCTTAGATTTAGTATTAAGGATACCGGAATAGGTATACCTGCCGATAAAACCGAAACTATTTTTGAAAGCTTTAAGCAAGCCGATAAGGATACAGCCAGAAAATATGGAGGTACCGGTCTTGGTTTGAGTATAGTTAAAAAAATACTGGATGCACAGAATGGTAAAATCTGGATTGAGAGTGAACCAGGAACAGGATCTAGTTTCATTTTTGACTTAACATTTGAGATACCAACAAAAGGAAATATTGAAAAGGCTGGGGTAATAACCTACCACAAACTTAAGGGGATTAATATTTTGCTAGCTGAGGATAATATGGTGAATCAACTTTTGGCTAACGATTTAATTACCGAATGGGGAGCTGAAAT